>CAAGKR010389187.1_pt1 | contig 71286 bp, 64 predicted proteins | sample 2556971 | NCBI WGS metagenome assembly CAAGKR01 (sample SAMEA5207829, study PRJEB30636) | soil metagenome | biome: forest; feature: boreal; material: soil | place: USA | collected 2011-09 | depth 1 m | reverse complement strand
TTGTTTGTACAATTGCTTCGCCAACTCTAGCGCGTAAGCAAGTACAGGATCCGTTACTTCGCTAACGAGCCCGAACGCGAGCGCTTCGGTCACCGAAAGCATTCTGGCGGTAGTAAAAAGTTCCAGCGCGCGCTCTCTGCCAATTATCCGAGGAAGCCTCTGAGTTCCGCCCCAGCCTGTGATGATGCCGAGTCGCGCACCCGGATGAGAAAACACTGCAGACTTTGAAGCAACACGAATATCACATGCCAGCGCGAGATCTAATCCGCCACCCATACAGTAACCATTGATAGCGGCGATCGTTAAAGGCCTGGCGTCAGCAATTGTTTGGAATAGTGCCTGGCCAAACCTTGCGAACTCCAGAGCGGAGCGGGAATTGAGTTGCGCGAGTTCTCGAATGTCCGCGCCTGAGGCAAACACATCAGCAGTACCGGTGAAGACGATAGCCTTGATATCTTCGTCGTCTATCAGGGCTGACGATATGCGCTTTAGCTCTTGAAGTGTGTCGCGTGAAAGTGGATTGCGTCGCGCAGGTCGATTGAAACGGATGATAGCGGTAGAATCTTTAACTTCTGTGATTATCGCGGGTGACTTCTGGTCCATGGTTCATCCGCGCGGCATAAGGCTTCGAGTTCTACAAACTTAAGGTTTGTCGAACAAAGCTCACTCACGTGGCTTAACGTTTTCACGAAGAAATGTGACGATGTTTTCAGTAGATGTTCCCGGAGGAAAGATCTCAGCAACACCTTGCGCTTTTAGCTTAGCGATATCCTCCTTTGGAACTATTCCACCTAACAGAACAAGACAGTCGTCCATACCCTGGTCATGAAGAAGTTGGACAATACGAGGACATAGTGTGTTGTGCGCGCCGCTGAGAATGGAGACGCCGACGGCGTCCACGTCCTCCTGCAAGGCGGCGGCCGCAATCATTTCCGGCGTCTGGCGCAGTCCCGTATAGATAACCTCCATACCAGCGTCGCGTAAAGCGCGAGCAATAACCTTGGCGCCTCGATCGTGACCGTCGAGACCAGGCTTTGCGACAAGCACACGGATTTTTCTTTCGGTCATATGGGTGGGTTGTGGCATTGGTCTAACCGAGCAAGTTTGCCAGGCACTAGAAAGCGGGCTCTTCGTAGACTCCATAAACATCGCGCAAGGCGGAGCAAATCTCACCGAGGGTGGCATAGGCGCGAACCGCTTCGATTGTGGCGGGCATGGTGTTTTCTTCGGCTTGCGCAGACCGCTTGAGTTTTTTCAGCGCGTTTGCCACTGCCCCGGCATCACGTTTTGCGCGTGTTTGCTCCAGGCGTTTAATCTGATGCTCGCGAACGGATTCATCGATGACAAGCGTAGGAACCTGGGCCGGCTCGTCTTCCATGGCATATTTGTTTACACCGACGATTACCTGATCGCCACGCTCAACCGCTTTCTGATACTGATACGCAGAATCCTGGATTTCACGTTGAGGAAATCCCTTTTCAATCGCGGCGACCATGCCGCCCATTGAGTCGATCTTTCTAAAATAGTCCAGCGCGCCATTCTCCATCTTTTCTGTCAGTGCTTCGACGAAGTAGGAACCGCCGAGTGGATCGATTGTATTCACCACGCCGGTCTCTTCAGCGATGATCTGTTGTGTGCGGAGAGCGATTAATGCGGCCCGATCCGTCGGCAAAGCCAACGCTTCATCATAAGCGTCTGTGTGCAAACTTTGGGTTCCGCCCAGTACCCCGGCCAGAGCCTGAATAGCTACGCGAACAATGTTATTCAGCGGTTGTTGAACTGTAAGAGAAACGCCGGCAGTTTGAGTATGGAAACGAAGTTTCAGGGTGCGCTCGTTGGTTGTACCAAACCGTTCCTTCATTTCGCGCGCCCAGATTCGTCGAGCTGCGCGATATTTCGCAACTTCTTCAAAGAAATCGTTATGCGCGTTGAAAAAGAAAGAGATACGAGGTACGAAGCTGTCAAGTTCCAACCCTGCGCGCATCCCCCAATCGACATATTCGAGACCATCGCGCAACGTAAACGCGAGTTCCTGGATTGCAGTAGCTCCGGCCTCACGGATGTGATAGCCACTAACAGATACAGGATTGTAGCGAGGCACATGCGCGGTGCAGAACTCAAACGTGTCTACCACCAGCTTCATTGCCGGCCGGATGGGATAAATCCACTCTTTCTGCGCGATGTACTCTTTGAGAATATCGTTTTGAAGTGTGCCTGATATCTTTTTCCAGTCAGCCCCTTGCTTGTCCGCCACCACAAGATACATCGCCAGGAGAACAGAGGCGGGCGCGTTTATCGTCTGCGATACGGTTACCTGGTCGAGCGGTATTTGATCAAAAAGCACTTCCATGTCATCCAATGACGAAACCGCAACCCCACACTTGCCTACCTCTCCCTCAGAGAGAGGAGAATCAGCGTCGTAACCCATTAGCGTCGGTAGGTCATAAGCGACCGAGAGACCATTTTGTCCTTGCGCCAACAGGTACCTGAATCGCGCGTTGGTTTCTTCAGGAGTGCTGAACCCGGCAAACTGCCGCATGGTCCAAAGTTTGCCGCGATAACCTGTCGGGTGTATTCCTCGTGTGTACGGAAACTCCCCGGGGAACGAGATATCGCGAGAGAAGTCGAGCTCGGCGATATCGGCCGGTGTGTAGAGTCGATCTACCTCTTCCAGCGAAACGCTTTCGAAGCGCTTCTTTGTCTCAGGGTGTTTGTTAAGCGCCGGTTCAAGCGTCTCGCTCTTCCAACGTTCAAGCGCTTCTCCGATTGGAGAACCGATCTCTTTGGTTTCAGGCATACAGCTCACGATTGCTCGGAGTTGGAATGGGAATTCGATATTAGTTGACGGGTGTTCGACTGTCAACAGACCTAAACCTTCTACATTCCAGTCGTTTATAAGAAGGGAGCGCGACTGTGATGGCAGTCACAGTCGCGCAGGCTCGGCAGGCACTCGCGATACGGGGTTTCAAGAAGGGGAACTAGCGGACAACCGGCAGGTAAAAAGAAATCCAGCGCCATCCGTTGCGAATGAGTGTTCCCTGTTGCTCATTCGACGGGTATTACGATTTCGTTTGCACGCACCATGTTTAGGCGGCTGCGTGCAGCCGCTTCAATAGTGCGGGGATCAGTGCGCAGTTGTTCAATCTCCAACCGCAGGGATTGGTTTGCGTTGCGTAAGCCCTCGACGTCCATTTGCATTCGGACGTATTGCTGGGATGCCAGGGACATCCTGGTTCTGGTTCGTATAGTGACCGCAGCGCATATGGCAAATGTCCCGAGAATAATCATTCCAAAAATAACCCACGCCGGTATGACCCCACCGCGCCGTCGAACTTCAGTGGGAGTTCCGATGATATCCAGCGAGATTTCTCTCACAGAGGCGAATGGCGAGCTGGCCCGTGGGACGACACGCTGCGCCCGAATTCGCTCATCAACCCAATAAGAATTTATGACCCTGCTCAAGAAGCACCTCCAAGTCCTTTGCTGATTCTGATTCCGCGTAGATGCGAACTATTGGTTCCGTCCCGGAAGGACGCAGCAACAGCCAGGCACCGTCCGCAAAAATAAACTTGACGCCATCTATTCGATTTGTTCGTTCAACGTGCCGCCCACCAATTTCTTTGGGGTCTTCTTTAAGCTTGTCGCTGAGTGTCTCCATCAGCTGCGGATTCAAGCGAATGCCGATTCTGCCGGATTCCAGTTTGCCAACGCGGCCATACAATTCCTTTAACTGGTCCGTCAGGCTCGCGCCGCGCGCCGCAACTGCCTCCGCTGCGAGCAGACACGCAAGGATGCCATCTTTCTCCGGATAGTGACCTTTGATCGAGAGCCCTGCCGATTCTTCACCGCCGATGACAATCTTGTTTTCATTTATCAATTCCCCGATGTATTTGAAACCCACTGGCGTTTCGTAAACTGGTAAACTGCGGGCTTCTGCGACCCGATCGACCAGATGTGAGGTTGCAACTGAGCGGCCAGCGCCACCGCTCCATTTTCTCGACTCCACCAAATAATCGAAGAGAACAGCAATTAGTTGATTTGGTGTTATGAAGGAACCGTTTGAATCTATGACTCCAAACCGGTCGGCATCGCCGTCTGTGGCGATACCCAAAGAGTAGCCTTTCGACAAAACGAGCGCGCGCAGCTCGTCCAGATGGCTTGCTTCCGGTTCCGGAGCGCGCCCGCCAAAGAGTACGTCCCGCCAGTCATGAATCGTTTCCACTTCCAGCCCGTGGTTTCGTAACGCTTGATCTAAATATCCACGACCAGTTCCCCACAGGGGGTCGTAGGCATAACGACCACCCGCACGGGTAATCACATCGAAGTTGATCTTTGTGTCTAAATCCGCGAGGTAACCCTGACGAGCCGAGAACGTCTGCGAGCTGCTGCCATCCGCCCCTCCTGCTGCCGACGAAGTCGCTGCAACCTCTTGTATGAGACTTTCGACATTCTGAGTTATTTCGGGCAAAGCTGGAGCGCCATCGCTGGTCGAAAGTTTCATGCCGTTGTATTGAGGGGGATTGTGCGAAGCGGTGAAATTAATGCCGCAAACAGCCCCTCTGGTGCGAATGACATGCGAGACCGTCGGTGTGGGAACAGGTGCGTCGCAAAGGAGCACGCGGAAGGCGTTTTTCGAAATAACGTTTGCGCATTCCTCGGCGAACTGTTCACCAAGAAAGCGCGTGTCGTATCCCACTACCATAAGATTTCCGCTTGTGCTCGTAGATCCGAAATGAGAACAAATAGCGCTCGTAACTGAGCGAACTCCGGCGAATGTGAATTCGTCGGCGATGACAGCGCGCCAACCGGACGTTCCAAATCGAATAGTCATGCGCGAACTTTTAAGAAGCTGCTTAACAGGTTTTGTGCAGTTGGCCACAAGATACTCCGCACTGGACTACTGAAGACCGCAATAGGCTGTGCTTTTCTCATGGGCAATCCGTTCTCAGTCAACACTTTAGGTCAAAGTTGCGGGAATGTAGCATCGGTGCTTAAGAGTGTAAAGCAATATCTTTGTGACGGTTTCGCCACGTAAGTTCAACGTTTACTTGAGGTAACCGCGCTTAATGGACCAAAAAGGCGAACGCCCGGCGAACACATTCTTGGCATATTCTCGGAAAGTGGTCCGGGGTTTAAAGATGTTGACACTAAATTGTTACAAAGTTAGACTGCAACGACAAGCCGGGCTAAACTAATGAATCGGCTTCTTATAGTTCCGAACTCTTGCCTCTCTTTCAAAATCCTTAATGGCCCGCCTCTAATAGTCAAACCGGCGGCGTTTCCTTGAATGATTCCCAGAATCGGGAGGCAAAATGCCTGACTTGACCCATTCTTACCCGGAAGCTGCAGATAGCGCGCCGGAAACAAATCAGCTACCACTCGCTTCAATTGTTCGAGCGCTTTGCCAAGCGGCGAATTCAGGGCCCGATCTGCTCTATGAGGTCATGGTCAAATTGAGCCTAATGGTGGAATCTACCGCCCCGATGTACGGGCTTTCGATTTGGACGCTGGAGAGCGGTCAGAGACCGAGATTGGAATGGGCGGAGGGACTCAGCGAGCCCGAACTGGCGGCGGGAAAGATCGTGGTTAGCGAAACACTAGCCGAGAGCTGTGCGTGGCCGGAAATTAAGGTGGGAGATTCTGCCGTCTGTTTTGTATTGGCTTCTTCCAAGGCGGGACGTGCAGGGGCGGCCCTATACGGTTTATGTGTCCGTTCTTTATCGGAGCAGCAGGCGAGAGACCTAGGTGCCATAATGGACGTGACCCGTTTGGCTCATTCGCATGTGTCGGTGGGCCAGGCTATTCCTCCCGCGAGACCGACGGGGACAAAGATCAATGACACGACACTTCCGGGGATGATTTTTGCCAGCCGCGCGATGAGTGAGGTGGCCCGTGCGGTAGCTCGAATTAAAGACTCAAATTCCACCGTATTGATCAGCGGTGAATCCGGGACCGGCAAAGAGTTAGTGGCGCACGCGATTCATCGGCTCGGCAAGCGTTCTGAAAAAGAGTTTGTCCCTTTCAACTGCTCCGCAGCGCCGCCTGACCTAATCGAAAGCATGCTTTTCGGCCACCGGAAAGGGAGTTTTACAGGGGCGGTCCGTGATAACGAAGGTCTAATTCGCGCGGCAGAAAACGGAACACTCTTTTTGGATGAGATTGGTGATCTTCCACTGGCGCTACAGCCGAAGCTTCTTCGATTCTTGCAAGAGGGCGAAATTCACACGCTCGGTGAACAAGCACCTCGAAAAGTTAACATTCGTGTGATTGCAGCAACGCACAAGGACCTCGAGCAGTTAGTTCGCGATAAGCTGTTTCGCGAAGACCTCTTCTACCGAATAGCGATGCTAACGGTGAAAGTTCCGCCGCTGAGGGAACGTCCAGAGGATATTTCGGCTCTGATTTCCCACTATCTCTCGCACTACGCCAGGCGAAACGATAGGTCAATAGCCGGCATTACCTGGGAAGCCATCCGGATTCTTGAAGACTACTCCTGGCCGGGGAACGTTCGCGAATTAGCGTGCGAAATGGAGAGGCTTATTTTATATGCCGATGAGAATGGTTACATTACGCCAGATCGCATCAGCGAACATATCCGTCCTGCCAATTTCCAGAAAACGCATGTTGAAAATCGTTCGGCCGAAAACCTTGAACTATTACTGGAAGATTACGAAAGGAGAGTGATCACTGAGTCGTTGAAACGTAACGATTGCAACGTCGCCCGTACAAGCGAGGCTCTGGGGCTTGGCTCGAGACAAACGTTATATAAGAAGCTCAAGCGCCTGGCGATCGACGTCACGGATTTTCTCCAGGAAGATACTGAACCGGGTTTGCAGTTTCGGACCGAACGCAATTAGCAGGCGCAAGACTCCTAAAGATTCGATGAGCATTCGAGAGAAATCTCGAATGCTTTTCTTTTGGAAGGAAGCCGGATGTCGCCGCGGCGAACACAGTTTGGGCTTTGCGTCTGTCAACCGCAGGCGACATAGGCATTCACTGGCAAAGACGAACTTTGGATGACTAATACCTTCTTCAGTCCCTGATCACGCTTCACGTTTTGTTAACCCAAGGCCACATCCGAACTAGCCGAATCAGTAGAAAAGCCGCGCCTGGTTGATCTTCATTGCTTCTTGAGTTCATGGCACGTGTCTTGTAATGACCCCGTTTATTCGCGGAGCAATATGCATCGCGAACAAAGCCGATAAGACGCTACACAAAATCTCATGAAGGCATTCACCACAAAAGAGTTTGTATCGCTTGCAGTGATCGTGATCACCGCACCTGTGCTTGCGTTAGGAGTTGTCCTCGCAAGCGCCACAGTCGCGGCCGGGAACGAGCTCTTGCTATTGGCACTAACTCTGTGTGGCGCTGTCGTGAGCGGGATCAATGGCTTTGGCCGCCGCACGGTCATGGCCAAATCTCAATCGCGCAGAAGCCGCGGAGGGCCACAATCAAGCGTGGCCCTTACACCATGAGCCTTACTTGCAACACTCGCGAGCTTCTCTGGACGCAGGAGAAGGCAAACGAGGCACCAGGTAATAACCAAACTAAAGGAGCAAACAAATGATTAGCAAATTCTTTCGCGATGAAACCGGTCTTGAGTTGTCGGAATACGCTGTTGCTGCAGCTTTGGTTGCGATCGCCGTCGTCGGAGCCTTTTCGGCGTTGGGCACAACGATTAGCGCGAAGATCACAGAACTCGGAACCCATATCAGCACCGGCAAATAGCCTGCGCACAGGATCAGGCGCGTTTTAGCGACGCACGTCGCGCGAGCGCGCCTGACCAAACTGCAAACTTCGTTACCACCAGTTCTAACCATTAAAGCTCGGGAGTCAAACATGCTCAAAATCTTTCTCAGAGACGAAACAGGCTTGGAGCTTTCGGAATACGCCGTTGCCGCTGCATTGGTTGCGATTGCGGTTGTGGGCGTCTTCACCGCGCTAGGTGACGCCATCACTACCAAAATCAGCGAACTCAGCGGCCACATAGGTTCGGGTAATTGAAACTTTCAACAGGGGAATCGCAACACAGTGTCAATCTTCATAGCTAGCACATTTTTACTGATTCCCCTGGCGGCCATCATCACTTACTACGACGTTCGGTATCGTCGTATTCCTAACCCATTTGTCATCGCTACGTTTACAGCAGGTGTTGCCATGAACACGATCCTCGGAGGACTCCCGGGAATGTATACGAGTCTTGCTGGTTGCGCTCTCGCGTTTGTCTTGATGTTCATACTGCACATTTTCGGAGCGATGGGGGCGGGCGATGTAAAACTTTTTGCTGCGATCGGTGCGGTCACCGGAGTGCAGCTGGTCGTCCCAACTTTCCTGGTGGTAGTGCTGACAGGAGGACTTTTGGCGATTGTGTCGATCTTACGAGCGGGAAGAGTAGTGAGCACGATGCACCGCGTTTTGCAGATATTTGTCGGAATGCTACCGGGATGGCAGATGCCGAAATTTGCGGTGCCCACGGATCGCAGATACACGATTCCTTACGGCGTCGCAATCACGCTGGGCAGCATTATCTCCATAACCATTTTTCGCGCTTGAGTGCGAACGTGAGCCTTTGATCGAGTCAACTGAACACACGGAGAATCATTATGCGCAACAAACGTTTCTTCATAGTCTTAGCCGGTGCACTTCTTTTCGGACTGCTCGCGGCAGTTTCGGTTAGCCGTTATCTGTCCAGTGCTCAGGCCTACACTAAGGACCTTAATCGGGTTGCTGTTGCGAAAGTCGCGATTCCCCTCGGTACAAAGATCATTCCTGAACAGGTCATGGTGGTTCAGTTCCCGAAGGAATCGACACCAGACGGAACCTTTGATTCGCCGGAGAAGTTAGCCGGACGCGTGGCAGTAACTAACATCGCTCCGCGTGAGCCAATTACAGAAGCGAGGCTGGCTCCGGAAGGCACAGCTGCAGGACTCTCGGCCGTCATCCCTGAAGGCTACAGAGCTATGACGGTGAAGGTTGATGACGTGATCGGAATCTCGGGCTTCATCATGCCCGGAACGCTCGTCGATGTAGTCGTCGTAATCGATCCTCAAGAGAAGGCGGGGATGCAGGATCCCATTTCGAAGATCGTTTTGCAGAACATAAAAGTTCTTGCCAACGGACAGAACATCGACAAGCCGGTAAATCAACGGGATGCAAACACAGTAAAAGCCGTCACGCTGTTGGTCACGCCTGAACAGGCAGAGAAGCTCGCCCTGGCTGCGAGTGAAGGCAAGCTGCAACTGGTAATGCGCAACTCGATCGATCAAGGCGATGAGCAAACGATGGGGATTAACAAGCGTGGACTTCTGGGTGGAGAGCGCGCCATGCCTGTCCCAGAGCCTGGTTCGTTAAAGAGCGAGCAGCCCAACCCGCCGAAACCAACCCGGCGCACTCGCACTGAACCAAAACCGGTATCGGAAAATTCACCGGTTCCCGTACGTCCGCGTGCTTCGGTTGAAATGATCGAAGGCGCGAAGAAGCGGAATGTAGATTTCCCGTGATGATGCAGACCAGCTTGCGGGTTTTAAGACTAGTTTACCGATTAGCAAAAGGAGCTAAATCATGTACAGCCGTTCCCCTATCACACGCCGACTAAACTTGCTGCTGGCGTCATTGGTGATCGTTCTAATTAATTCCGTCGCGCACGCTCAGGCGACCTCTTACAAAGCATCCTTCAAGGAGAACAAAGAGGCTGTGGCGGTCAACGTCCTGGTGGGCCAATCGCGGGTGATCAATTTCGATAAGCCCGTCGGCCGCTTCTCGGTCTCTAATCCGGAGATTGCCGAAGCGGTCCTGGTTACGCCCGATCAGGTATTGGTGAACGGCAAAGCTTTCGGACAGGTAAACTTCATCGCCTGGGAGCAGTCCGGCGGTGAATACCTCGTGTTCGACGTCTATGTCCGCGCCAATCTCTCATTGATCGATTCTCAAATGCGCGCCCTTTTCCCGAAGGACGACATTCGTCTCAGTCAGGCTAACGGCTCGGTGGTGATGTCGGGCAGTGTTACCGATCCCAAGACAGCCAGTCAGGCGCAGAGCGTCGTGGAAGCCGCTGGCTTTAAGGCCGTAAACATGCTTGCTTCGCCCGTGAAGAATATGTCCCAGGTTCAACTGCAAGTGCGCGTGGCCGAAGTGAGCCGCAGCCGTCTAAAGGATATGGGAACTTCATACACCTACCAGGGCGGTCCCGGTAGTGGCGGCTACGTCAACAGCGGTCAGGGTCCCAGCTCGCTCTCCAATCCCCCAGCTAGTCCGCTCAGCGGAATTATTTCGGGCGCACTTTCAAGCAGCGCGCTCAATATGCTCGTGATGGGAGGCAACTCACTCGCAATGCTGCGAATGCTTCAGACCGAGGGTTCCTTGCGCGAACTCGCGGAGCCGAACCTAATCGCCATGGATGGTCAGGAAGCCAGCTTCCTGGCAGGCGGTGAGTTCCCGGTTCCGATCGTTCAAGGCGGCAGTGATAAGACCACTGTTTCCATCATCTTCAAAGAGTATGGCGTGCGGCTGAATTTTAAGCCGACCATCATCGACGAAGACCACATCAGGCTGGAACTCGAACCGGAAGTGTCAACGATCGACTTTGGTAACGGCGTCAAGTTTGACGGATTTTTGATTCCGGCATTAAAGACGCGCCGCGCCAAGACGGGAGTCGAACTTCGTGACGGGCAATCCTTTGCTCTCGGAGGTCTACTTGATAACAGTGAGATAAAGACGCTGTCCAAGGTTCCCTTACTCGGTGACATCCCCGTCCTGGGTTCGCTCTTCAGGTCGAAGTCATTCCAGAAGAATGAGACTGAGTTGATGTTCATCGTGACGGCACACCTGGTTAAGCCGGTGAATCGTGATGACCTGCCGCAGATGCGTGGAGTTGACGGTCTGAAAAATGGATCACCGCTGGGCCTGGAGCCCAAGGGAGAAGAAATCCAGGGGAGAACCGGTTTCTCAGTTACAGGCCAGAATATCGAACCGGCGCCCGCAACAACACCGAAGGCAGCGGAACCGGTGAATGCTGCGGATCCAAAAGCCAAGCCGGCGAATGCGATGCCCTCCGATTCTTCGAGCAAGGTTTCTTCCACAGAAAGTTCCCGCGTCATTAACCAACCGCTACCCGTCGCCAGGACCATACCCGCGGATCTCAACTTCGAGCCCGTCCGGCCCTGGTAATTGTTCACAAGTCTGGTTGATCTTCGGAGGAGGCAGCGATGAGCGACGTCAGAGTCAAAAGCAGACGTGATCGCAAGAATGAGCGCGGTTCAATTCTAGCCTTGTCTGCACTGGGGATGCTTTCTGTTTTGCTGGCGGTCGGATTGGGTGTGGATATCAGCAGGTTTTATCTAGCGAAGGCTGAGCTCCAAAACGCGGCGGATGCCGCAGCACTTGCTGGAGTGTCTGGTCTGAACTCTTCTGCGACAGGGATCACGGAAGCTACCAATCGGGCAGTTCAAGTAATGAACAAATACGACTTCAATTACCAGGACGTTTCGTTCCCGCGCGCAAATGTGTTGTTTGCGGTGAACCTGGATGGCCCATTCATGAGCGAGTCATCCGCGCAAACTAATCCCAGGAACATTCGATTTGTTCAAGTTACAACTCCGCAGTCCCCCGTCGGGGTCTCGTTTGCGGTAACAGTTCTGGGTAGCAGCAAGAATATGACGGCTACTGCGACTGCCGGCTACTCAGTTCCAATCAATGTCTTCTGTGACTGGCTTCCAGTCTCAGTCATCGATTATGACGTGCCGATGGTGCCAGGCCAAACTTATACGATTCGCGCTGGATCAGGCAACATGGTCTCTCCAGGCAATTATCAAATTCTCGCAGTAGCAGGACGAGGCGGAAAGGATGTACGCATTGGTTTGGCGAGCGGTGTCGATCTTTGCGCTGAAGCAGGCGCAACTTACGATGTTGACACTAAGCCTGGAGTAACTGCAGGCGCGGTTAGACAAGGCATTAATACACGTTTTGACGATTACCAGACTGCTCAGGTGGATCCTTTGACCATGCCCCCTGACACCAATATCGCAGAGAACATTACCTACGCCCAATATCGCAATGGCAGTCCTTCGCAGTCACCTTCGCACGCCGCTGTTCCTGGGCGCCGCGTAGTGATTATTCCCATCGTTAAGTATGCCGAATATGACCAGGGGAGAAACACAGTCAAGTTTAATCGCTTCGGGCAGTTCTTCCTGCAAACGAAGGTTGGCAACGGTAACGGGGGAGACATCCAGGCCGAATACATTAACGACATAGTGGTGGCAGGCAAGGGTGGGTACGATCCAAACGGTGGACCAGCAAATAATCTCATGGCAACGCCCGTTCTTTATAAGTAGGTATTAGCAATGCATGCACGAGTAAGGAAAATATGTTCTCTCCGCCGCTTGCGACGACTTCTTCGGCTGAACCGTCTCGTCAAAAATGAGCGGGGCATTCAGTTAGTGGAACTGGCAATCGTGTTGCCTGTTTTTGTGTTGTTGTTTGCGGCAACAGCTGAGTTCGGCCGGTACTTCTACGAGTACACCACGCTGGCAAAAGCATCGCGAGCCGGCGCCAGGTATCTGGCAACTGCCGCCGTGAACAATACGGAAGATAGCGCGGCTAAGAACATCGTTGTTTACGGTAACTCAAACGGAACCGGGTCTCCCATAATCGATGGGTTGGCACCCTCAAATGTAGTCATTACTCGTCTGGGTGGAGTGCCTGTTCTACCGCAAACCGTGTCTGTGCAGATAAGCGGTTTTAAACACCAACCCATTTTCGATTTGGGAAAGATAACAAACGTAAACTCGCTCTCGCTTAACATTGATGTGAAGCCAAGCGTGACGATGCGCTACTTACTGACGCAACCCCCAATCTAGGAAGCATCAACCCAATGATTCGTATAAAGCAATCCAGGAACGATCAGCGTGGCTCTACTTTGGTCGAGTTTGCCATTGGCGCGACGGTATTTCTAATGGTGATGTTTGCGGTGATCGAATTCGGTCGAGCGCTCTGGGTCCACAATGCTCTGTCGGACGCAGCTCGTCGTGGCGTGAGGTATGCTGTGACTCATTCTTCGGCGGATGTTGCGGCCGTCAAAAATGTCGTCGTCTATGACGATCCCGCGGGCGCCACTCAGCCGCTGGTAGACAATCTGACGACCAGCAACGTCGATGTCAGCTATTCCAACTTCGGTTTGAACGGAGGCACCGCGACGGTCAGCATCACTTCCTATCAGTTTCAGTTTGTCTTTCCGATCGTTAGCACCAGCATTCAGATGCCTGCTTATGCTACGACCCTAACCGCGGAAAGTGCCGGGCTAATTCCACCAAATCTCTAAGCCGGAACCCGCCGGGCACACAAGTAAATTGAATTAAGATCACCGAAATAAATGACCCAACCACTTACATTTGTAGTTCTCAGTACGGGCCTCGACAATTTCAAAGAGATTCGAGCCGCTTTAGCTGCAGATGGCCGCGGACAGTTGCTTGCTGGCGGCAACGACTCGGAACAGCTACATGAAGAGATTGTTCGCCTTAAACCTTCTGCAGCGATCATCGCACTTGGCAGCAATTCGGAACCGGCAATTAAGTTTATCCAGCGTTTGAATTCAGAGTCTCCCAGAACGGTAGTGATCTCGGCTGCGCACAACGCATCTCCCGATCTCATCCTGCAAAGCTTGCGGGCCGGTGCGCGGGAGTTTCTCCGTCTTCCCGTTAGCCAGGACGAGTTGAAGACTGTTCTCGATCGCGTGGCGGATTTTTCTGCGGGTCAGGTTGATCCGCCGAAGAAAAAGGGTCGAATGATTGCGGTCTTTTCCAGCAAAGGTGGTTGCGGCACATCTTTCATCGCCACCAACCTTGCGGCCTCGACTGCCGCTCGAACTGTACTGGTTGATCTAAATCTTCAAGCAGGCGACTTGCCGCTGTTCCTGGGCGTCGATCCAAAGTACTCATTCGCTGACATGGCTGAGAATCGCACGCGTCTCGACGATGCGCTGATTACAAGCTTCGTCACACCCTGTTCTTCGAATCTGTCATTGCTTGCCGCGCCGAGAGAGGCCGATTCAGCTGATGAAATTGAGCCCGAACACGTTTTTGAGGTGCTTCAACGTCTACGCGAATCGTACGATTATGTAGTTCTCGATCCTCAACATACGTTCGACTCTATTACGCTTGCAGCGCTCGATCAGTCAGACGAGATTGTGCTTGTCTTGACACTCGACATACCGGCGATACGAAGCACTCAGCGAGCCCTGGAAATCTTCGATCGGCTTGGTTACCCACGCAAGAAAATCCGCATCGTCGTGAACCGCTGGAGCAAACAGATCGATTTAGATCTGCGGCAAGTTGAGAAGTTTCTTGGTGAGCCTGTGCTCGGGTTTGTGCCAAGTGATTACCAGACAGCTGTTACCTCTATAAATCTTGGGCGCCCGCTCGTCCAGTCAGAACCAAACTCCAAAATCGCGCTGGAGATAAGACGGATCGCGATGACAATCGCGACCAGTGTAGTTTCAATGCAAGAGGAACCAAAGCCACGTCGCGCGCTCTGGAATTCGATCTTCAAGCGCGAGCCAGCTCGGAATCAATTTGAGCTTCAAACCTCAATGGAAAAGATCTAACAGAACATTAAGGAAACAATATGGCACTGCGAGAAAGACTGATCAGAGAAACGGTGGGAGGCCCTGCCAACGGCAATGGAAGCAGCCAGGACAGCAATGGCCAGGATTCATTTCAGGAGATGAAGTCACGTCTCCATCGGACGCTGATCAATCGGATGGACCTCACCAAACTAGCTACCTTAACGCCCGAGCAGGTCCACGCCGAAGTGTCCCGCTTGGCCGAGAGCGTCCTGGCACAGGAGGCGATGCCCCTGTCTCTATCAGAACGCGAGCGCCTCGTGAACGATGTTCAGCATGAACTGTTCGGCCTTGGTCCTCTCGAGCCGTTACTCTCAGACAACACTATCTCCGACATTCTCGTCAACACTTACAGCACAATCTACGTAGAGCGTCGAGGAAAACTCGAGACGACTAACGTGGCTTTTAAAGATAACGAGCATCTCATGCGCGTTATCGAGCGCATCGTTTCTTCCGTGGGCCGCCGCATTGACGAGTCGTCGCCGATGGTTGATGCGCGCTTGCGCGATGGCTCGCGTGTCAACGCAATCATTCCTCCGCTTGCCATTGATGGGCCAGTGCTGTCAATCCGCCGTTTTGGTGCCGAGCCTCTGCGCATGAACGCCCTGATAGAAAACAAAGCGCTGACCAAAGACATCGCGGAGATGCTGGAGATGTGCGTCAACGCGCGACTCAACGTGCTCATTTCGGGAGGTACCGGAGCAGGTAAGACTACTTTACTCAATGCGCTTTCCGCTTACATTCCGGAAAACGAGCGAATTGTTACTATCGAAGACTCCGCAGAGTTGCAGCTGCAGCAGCCCCACGTTGTTCGACTCGAAACACGACCACCGAATATTGAGGGCCGTGGCGAAGTAACGCAACGAGACCTTGTGCGTAACGCTCTTCGTATGCGTCCCGATCGTATCGTTATTGGTGAGGTGCGTGGCGGCGAAGCAATAGACATGTTACAGGCAATGAATACGGGGCACGACGGTAGTTTGACAACAATTCACGCGAACACGCCGCGCGATGCCCTGGCGCGATTGGAAACGATGATTCAAATGACAGGAATGCGTCTTTCTGATCGTGCGATGCGCCAACAGGTCGCCGCAGCCATAAATCTTGTGGTTCAGGTGGCGCGGCTCTCTGACGGTACGAGGCGCGTTACTGCAATTTCCGAGATCACGGGAATGGAAGGCGAAACGATAACGATGCAGGAGATCTTCCAGTTTGAGCGTACTGGTGTGGACACGCAGGGTCAGGTTATTGGTCGCTTCCGGCCCACCGGCATTCGCCCGCGCTTTGCGGAACGACTCAAGGCCTGCGGTTTACAACTGCCACGTGTTTTCTTTGAAGAGATATAAATCAAATGTTCATCTCTTTCTTAGTATTTCTTTTTGGACTGTTCCTGGTGCTCGGCGCCTATTTGCTGGCCACACACGGTTCCGATGCGAAGCGCGCCCGCCTCCAGAAGCGCCTTGCTGAGGCTTTGCTTCATTCCTCACAGACCGAAGACGTGGATGTACTTCTCGCTCGCAACGAACTGATGAGCGAAATTCCCTGGTTGGATCGCTCGCTTGTTCGCATGCAGGCCGCGCTGCAATTAAAACGGATGCTGGACCAGGCTGACCTCCACCTAACACCGTCGCGACTTGTGATGTTTTCTTTTATGGCAGGCATCCTCGCCGCGATGTCCGCCTCAGTCATAAGCACCTCAATATTGTTGATGATATTGTGCGGCGTCTTTGCAGCCGCTTTGCCTTTCGCGCACGTCTGGTGGAAGCGGAAAAAGCGTCTTGATCATTTCCTGGAGCACCTTCCAGACGCGCTCGATTTGATGAGCCGTGCACTTAGCGCGGGCCACGCCTTTTCGGAAGCGATGCACATGATATCCATGGAGATGCCGGAACCGATAGCAACGGAATTTCGCAAGACTTATGAAGAGCAGAATCTTGGTCTGTCGCTGAAGCTTGCTCTGGAAAACCTGACGCAGCGGATTCCACTTCTGGATCTGCGCATGTGTGTCACCGCTGTTTTGATTCAGCGTGAAACCGGCGGCAACCTCGCGGAAATCCTGGAGAAGGTTGCTTACACAATCCGCGAGCGCTTCCGAATTATGGGCGACTTGAAGACTTTAACGACGAGCTCACGAATGTCAGCCTGGCTGCTCTGCGGCCTGCCGATATTTGTTTCGATTGCAATTACCGTAATGAACCCCGAGTACATGAGCGTACTCTGGAAGGACTCGCGAGGTCATTATCTGATAGCGACTGCGTTGTTCATGCAAATAACCGGCATGTTAATCGTGCGTAAGATTTTGAAAATAAAGATTTGATTTGGTCGGTTGTCAGTTGTCCGTGGTCAGTTGCAGACACGAACTGGATCAACGAGGAATACCAACAACTGGACACTCGACGGGCCACTAACGACTGACAACGGACTACTGACTACTGACAACTGACCAGTAACAAATGCCATGCTGCTAATAATCACTATCTCCACATTCGTTTGTATCTCGCTCGGCATGATGGGAGTCTACTGGCTTCTTTACCGGCCGCAGAGCGCTGCCACAGAACGGCTCAAACGCCTTGGCGGCCGGAGCACAGCAGGAACTTCCACCCAGTTCTCGATAGACGAAGAGGGGCGCGGTGCCGAGTTAGCTGAACGCCTTGCTTCGCCGCTTAGTCGGCTTCTTCCACCGTCTGCGGCGGAAGCGAAGAAACTACAGAAGCAGCTAATGCAGGCAGGGTTTCGGTCATCGAGTGCTCCCGTCGTTTATCGGGCAATTCAGTTGGCGACACTGGCCGGTTTTCCCGCAATCGTTGCGGTCGCCTGCGCAGTGTTCGCCCGGCCACTAAAGAGCGCTCTTCTTTGGATTCTATTGTCTTTTGTTATTGGCTTCTTCTTACCGCGTTATGCCTTGCGGCGGATGATCCGTTCTCGGCAACAACTGGTCCGTTGGGGGCTCGCGGATGCGCTCGATCTTATGGTCATCTCGATCGAGGCGGGACTCGGCTTGAATGCCGCAATGATGAAGGTAAGCAGCGAATTGAGAGAAGTGCACCCCGACATCAGCGAGGAGTTTGAGCTCGCGAACCTCGAGATAAGAGTCGGACGAGACCGTGATGAGGCTTTGCGTAATCTCGCCGAACGTACAGGTGTTGACGACCTACGAAGCCTCGTGGCGATGCTCATCCAGACCGATAGATTCGGTACATCAATCGCACGCGCGATTCGTGCTTTTTCGGATTCATTACGTACCAAGCGCCGGCAGCGTGCTGAACAGGCAGCTCAAAAGGCAGCCGTTAAACTACTTTTCCCGCTCGCGTGCTTCCTATTTCCCACGTTGTTTATCGCGATTCTTGGCCCCGCGGCCCTCCAGTTAATGGACACCCTCGGCAAAATGTAGAAGGAGTTGGACCATGAGTAAACGAAGACTACTTGCCATTGTTATTGCATTCGTTCTAACCATCGCCGCAACGGCCATGTGGAGCGCTTCTACAATCGAACGCGAAGGCGACTCGGACGCCAATGCAATCGAGGACTCGGGTTCAGTCGCTGGAAATGTGGGTGAGCAAAAGAAAAGTGGGAACAAGATAGTGCGGATTTTCGCGGCACCGTTCAAAGCTTTTGGGAGGTTGTTCAGCCACAAAGACGACAACAAGCTTCGGCGCATGACTGAGAAGGATGCGAAGAAATTTGAAAGCGTCGGCGTGTCGCGCGTGGATGACAGCCGCAACCCCGAACCAAAGAAGTTAGAGTTGGCTTCCTCCGCAAAGGAGCATCTCGAAAATGGCCGATCGTATCTGTTGAGCGGCCGAATCAACGAAGCCATCTCTGAACTCTCAACCGCGGCTTCTCTCGATCCTAAGCTCATCGAAGCTCATAACTTGCTGGGTGTTGCATACGACAAAAAGGGGTTGGCTGACCGAGCCAAAGATTCTTATGAGCGGGCCGTCAAAGTGGGCCCTGAAGACGCGCAGGCATTGAACAACCTGGGCTTTTCACTTTATCAGAATGGGAACTATCGCGCCGCAGTCGATCGTCTAAAACGAGCTGTAAAACTGGCGCCAAGCGATGAACGCATCCTGAATAATTTAGGACTCGCGCTATGCCGACTTGGAAAGTTTGAAGACGCATACAAGAACTTTGCGCGCGCTGCTGGTCCACTCACGGGGAATCTCAATACCGCCAGGATGCTCGAGCGATTCGGCCGCGACGATGCTGCGATCAAATATTATGAAGAGGCGCGTCGTATCGAGCCCAATTGCCCTCTCGCGTTGAGACGTCTTGCCGATCTCTACAAGCGGACCGGAAAGTCTGAAAAGTCCCAGGCCAGCAACACGATGGCTGGAACCTTAGTCGCGAGCCCCGTCAATGTCGCCCAGTCCTCGCGTGTGGTGCCACCCGGAAGATAATCCTGCTTCAGGAAAGTGAATACTTGTGATGTCACACACAACCATACTTTCACGCGTTGAAGTGGAAACAATGGGTCCGCCCGTTCCGGAGGAGCTAGCCGATCTTGGAATTGGCGAGGGCTTCCTCTGTGAGCTGGCGCTGAAACACGTTGCCATGCTTCCCGAACCAACAACTACAACCGTGGCTGAGCGGATGCATCTTCCTCGCGCTCTAACGGAAGAAATCCTCGACAAACTCTACCGGGAGAAGCTGATCGAAATCCGACTGCAAACCGCCGTCGGATCGACGCGATACAGCATGTTGGACCACGGATGGGATCGCTTGCTGCGATTGCTCTCCGTATGTGGATATAGCGGAGCGGCACCTGTTTCACTTAACGATTACACTCACTTGATGCGTTTACAGTCGATACCTTCCCATCCAGCTTCGATGGAAACGGTGCGCTCGGCGTTTCATGATCTGATTCTGCCGGAATCGCTTCTGCAAACTCTCGGTTGCGTTATCAATTCAAGGAGATCGCTCTTTCTAACGGGTTTGCCTGGCACTGGAAAGACGGCGGTGGCGGAGCGGATTAACGGCGCCTTGCCGGGCGCGATTTGGATCCCCTACGCAGTGGAAATCGATGGTCAGATCATTCGAGTCTTTGACTCTCACTGTCATCGCATCGCCTCGGATGATGTTACACCTTTGGAATATGACCGGCGGTGGGTGCTTATCAATCGGCCGCTAGTTGTCGTGGGCGGTGAGCTGACACTCGAAAACGCAGATTTAACATGGAGCGAAGCAGCCAAATTTTACGAAGCGCCGTTTCAGATGAAATCCAATGGCGGCACGCTCGTGATCGACGACTTTGGTCGCCAGCGGGTTGCGCCTCAGGATTTGCTGAATCGCTGGATCGTGCCACTTGAACGGCGTGTTGATTATCTTGCCTTGCACACGGGTAAAAAGATCGAAGTTCCTTTTGAGCAACTCGTAGTGTTTTCTACAAACCTCGATGAGAACGACCTGGCGGACCAGGCGTTCCTGCGTCGTATGGGTTACCGGGCTCGAGTTGAGCCGCCCACTCCCCACGCCTATTCAGAGATCTTCAAGCGCCAGGCTTATACCCGCGGGATTCGGTTCGAGCAGTCGGTGTTGGACCATGTGCTCAATAAGTACAGAATCGAACGGCGGCAGATGAAGGGTTGCGAGCCGCGTGACTTGCTGGACCGCGCGACGGACATTTGTCTTTTTGAGGGTCAACCGTTGGAACTGACGCCCCAGGTCGTCGACGTGGCGTGGCGCAACTACTTCGGCACATCCCACACATTCGCATCTGTGCCTACTCAGCAGACGACAGTCGAAAAAACTCTGGCCGATCCGCTCGAACTCTAGACTCGCTAAGAAGAGGCGGTCCCGCAGCATTGCTTTGGAGTGACAATGAAAATCCCCCAGAAAACCATTTACGCTTGTATTTGCTGCGCGATGTTATTGTTGGTTTCCTGCGTGGTTTGTGGCCAAAAACACTTGGCCCACGTGGCCGATTCAGTAGAACCCGTTATCCCAACCGAAGGTTCCCATCAGATTCAATTGAAACTAATCGACGGAAGCATAATTTCCGCAGATGAAGCTTGGGAGAGCGCACAAGGAATATGGTATCGGCGAAGTGGCATGAGTCACCTGGTTACGCGTGATCGCATAAAAGCAGTTGAACGCACCTCCGCTTCCCAGGTTAATCCAGATCTTCAAGGGGCTAAAGTTGTAGTGACTAATGCCACGCAGAGTAGTTTGAATATTTCCAACGAACAGCCCGTGTGGATTTACCTGGTTGGCGGCGCGCGCGTTGAGGCCGACAGCGCAACGGAATCAGCAGCGGGTGTTTGGTATAGACGCGGCTCGCTCTCCGCTTTCGTCGAGCGGTCGCGAATTGACCATATAGAGCGTGAGGACGCGGAAACTGTCGCCGAATCTGACTCTTCTACTACTAAAGCGCGCGGGTGGACTACCGGGAGACCGAAGATTGACGGCTTCATCCGACAAAGTGGCGCGAAATATAGTGTCGATCCGTATTTGATCTTTTGCGTGATGGAGCAGGAATCCCACTTTAATTCGCGTGCGCGATCACCAAAGGGAGCGCGGGGGTTAATGCAGCTAATGCCTGGCACCAGCGCGCGGCTCGGTGTTAGGCGGCCGTCTGATCCGGCGCAAAACATTGCGGGCGGCACACGCTATTTGAAGCAACTTATCGAACGATTTGATGGACGGATCGATCTGGTTTTGGCGAGCTATAACGCCGGCGAAGGCGCGGTCATGAAGTTTGGTCGCAAGGTTCCACCTTACCGGGAAACGCGCGATTATGTGAAAAAAATAAGCTATCGGTATCGCCGAACGAAACCCGCGGTTCCTCGGAGGAGTGATGTTGCCTCAGTAGGCGGTGCAGAAATGTGATTACTGATTGAACTCGCCGGGAATAATAGAAAGATTGTGACGCCGAAGAAACAATGAAAGGTACTCTAGCCAGATTAGTCTTAATAACAGTCGTCGGTTGTGCGGCCTCTGCGTCTTTCCATGCGCAGGAGTTGCCCGGGGCGCCGCTTACAAACGCAGCAGTAGTCAAACTTGTTCGCGCAGGCTTCAAAGAAAAAACTGTTATTGCCGTCATCCATAGCCGGGCAAATCGTTTCAACCTGGATCCTGATAGATTAATCGAGTTGAAGCGCAATGGGGTCAGCGAAAATATAATTCTGGCGATGTTGGCGCAGGATGAGTCGTTTCTTCTTGCCGATGACGAATGGAGTGACGATTCAAGGCTTAGAGGAAACAGGACGGGATCTAATGAGGGCGATCGACAAAGACGGTCTGCAGGCCCTGACATTTTCGGCAGCGGTGAAGGCTCAAAGGGCCAAAATAGCGGGCGAGGAATGAGTGGTTTAAATCAGGGAGAAATTACCACGACGGGAAGCGCAACAGTTCGTATTCTTCGTCCTGCTTCGGAAGGTGACGGTACATCACTCAAACTCGAAAAGACCCCCACGCTTAATAATGAGTCTGTGATTAGACTGGTAGAGGCAGGCTTTTCTGAGGGCACGATTATTAAAAGAATTGAAGATTCACCGGTTGACTTCGATCTTTCTAACTCCAAACTCGAAGAGCTTCGCAGGCGGCGCGTTACTGATGCAATCATCGCCGCAATGACAGCAGCGATGAGCGATGAATCAGGTCCAAAGCAAATTGCGCCAGGTAAGACTAAAGGAAAATAGAGCGCTTAACACCGGCGCGGCTCAGCTTCTCGTGATCCGACTCGCGGTTATTCCCTTGCTCTTTTTTGCTGTGCTTTCGCTTCATGTCCAAGCGCAGTCTCAATCACCTACTCCACCGCCGGCGCCGCCAAAACAAGACGAACAGGAGATTGATCCCGAGGATGTAATCTCAGTCAACACGACGGAAGTGTTGCTGCCGGTCACTGTCCGCGATAGCGCCGGCGTACTGGTTAGCAACCTGACGCGCAAAGACTTTCGAATTTTCGAAGATGGAACGGAGCAGCTCTTAAGTGACCTTAGTTTGCGACAGGTTCCTGTGGACGTTGTCTTGATAGTTGATGCCTCTTCCTCTGTGGCAAACAATCTGGACGACTTTCGTAACGCAGCGGAGGGCTTCGCTGCACATCTCGCCGCTGAAGATCGCGTTAGTCTGATCCAGTTCGATGATCGCGTTGTGCTGCTTCAAGACTGGACCAGAAATCTGGTTCAGTTGCGTCGCGCTCTAAAGCGAATAGTTCCAGGGATGTTTACCCGGTTTCACGACGCAATGCTTTTGGCCTCGCGCGATCAGGCATCGCGAGGGAATGCCCGGCATGCGATCATTGTCCTAACCGATGGAATCGACAGTGGCCGAGGCACTACTTTTGACTCGGCTTTGCGGGCGGCACTTCAGTCTCAAACAACTGTTTACGTCGTGAGCAACACACAGATCGAACGGGCTAGAAAACAGGAAGAACTCTCGACCTTGCTTTCAGGCTATGATTCGGCCGTGCGCTTTAACGCGCTTCGAATCGATGATCTACGCTTGGGTCTTGCGGCCCTGGATTCGAGTGAGCGTAATCTTGAAAAACTAACCTCGGCAACTGGGGGTCGACTTTACAAACCGACCACTTTCAACGATCTCGAAAAAACTTATGCCGAAGTAGCTGATGAGCTGCGCCATCAGTACACGCTTTACTATGCTCCGTTAAATACAAAAAGGGATGGACAATTTCGCAGCGTCCGAGTGGAAACCACGAATCCAACTCACCAGGTGTCTGCGCGGATTGGTTACTACGCGCCGAAGAAGTAGGGCACTTACAGGTCGCGCCGGCCTATTCCCGGCCGCACGGCAACTGCCTTGTGGCTGCGCTCGGCTTGGACAAAATGGCACGCTTGCACTCACCAAGCACCTAGTGCGTCTTGTTGACACGCCCCTACAACTCCTATAATCTGGCAACGGCTTCAGCGACCTGAAGCTAAGTCTAATCATTGACTTATTTAACCACTAGTTGGCAGTGACGGCATGGTCATTGCCATTGAGACAGTCCGAGTGTGCGAGGGGTACGTGTGCGTCCCCACCTTGCAGACAGCAACTTTTAAAAAACACCTGGTTTTCAGAGGAGAGATCATGCGACTAATCAAGCGCGCCGAGAAGGGCCTCACACTAGCAGCCGGCGGCCTACACAGCATTATTCAGTCAGTTAATAAATACAAACCCAATCCGTCCTTTACGCCGAAGTGGTCGGACAAGCCTTTGCTGAAATCATGGCAGAAGAGCAAGCCCACGCTTGGTTGGCCACGAACGACGGATTCGCTCTGTCCTAATTGTGTGATCGAGGCCCGGGAATCCATCCTTAGCGGCAAGCAGGACGTCAGCATCCTAATCAACGAAAAAGTTGGTGAGATCAAGGCGCAGATCATTGAGCGCGATGGTGAAGTCTGGATGGTGAAGGATTGTCCGACGCACGGGCACTTCGAGGACATGATGGCCATCGACGTTAAGTTCCTGACTCACATTGAAAAGATGTTCCCAGGTCGTGACATCGATGCGCACAGTGACGAAAAACTCCATAATCACGGGACCAGCACAATCAAGTATGGCCGCGGTGCCGTCCTGACTGTCGATCTTACTAATCGATGCAACATGATGTGCGATCCCTGCTTCATGGACGCCAACCAAGTTGGCTTTGTACATGAGTTGAGCATGGAAGAGATTCAGCAGATTCTCGACAACGCGATTTCTATCAAGCCGCGCCGCCAGATGTCCGTTCAGTTTTCCGGAGGTGAGCCTTCAATCTCGCCACACTTTATTGAATCGATAAAGTACGCACGCAAGGTTGGTTACAACAGTGTGCAGGCAGCCACCAACGGAATCGAATTCGCGAAGAGCAAAGATTTTTGCCGTCAGGCTGCCGAAGCGGGCTTGCGTTACGTGTACTTGCAGTTTGACGGTGTTGGCAATGATGCCAACAGCCATCGGCAGGTCGGCAATCTTTTCGATGTGAAGATGCGAGCCATTAACAACCTGCATGAGGCAGGAGTTGAAATAGTGCTGGTTACAACCCTGGTTAACGGCATCAATAATGACCAGGTCGGATCGATTATTCGTTTCGCTCTCGACAATCCTAAGAAGATCGCATTTCTTTCTTTCCAGCCTGTTTCATTTACTGGGCGCGACGAAGAGATCACGCCCCAACGCCGCCTGCAACAGCGCTACACGCTTTCACATCTGGCGCACGACGTTAAGAATCAGGTTGGTATCACTGAACCCACGCGCGATTGGTTTCCCTTGTCCCTTATGGGCGCGTTCGCGGATTTCGCGGATTTGGTCCATGGACCGCAAGCCGAATGGGGCCAGGTGTCATGTGGCTGCCATCCCAATTGCGGAGTAGGCACGGCCGTAATGGTCGACAAGGAAACTCGCGAAATGCGTCCAGTGCCGGAATTCCTAAACATTCCTGGGCTGGTGAAGGACATGCAGAAGATTACCGACGCGGCCCGCGGCAAGTGGATGTCGAACTTGATGATGGGACTCGCTCTGCTTAAGCATTACAACCCTTACAAGTCGCCGTCTCAGTTCACGCTTTATGAGCTTTTCAAGAAGTTTGACAAGTCGTTTGGTTTGACTGGCAAAGACTATGGCAAGGTCAGTGGCGATCGTTCGAAGGACGATATCGAGAAGCGGCGCGCCGATCGCTGGAACTTCCTTTTCATTGCGGGAATGTGGTTTCAGGACCTTTTCAACTACGACTTCCGTCGCACAGAGATGTGCATTATTCCCTATGGCACTCAAGAAGGTGAGATTTCCTTCTGTGCTTACAACACCGGCATAGGGTGGAGAAACATCATCGAGAACATGCACCAGAATGCGACGGTCGCAAAGTGGTATGAGGAGCATGGTCGTCACGAGATTTTCGCTCGCGGTAAGGAAGTCGAACTAAATGAGAAGATCCATGATATGGTCTTGAATCCGATTGACCTGACTCGGCCGAACAAGCCTGAGATGGAAGGCCCGAAGACGGCGCATGAAGAAGCCGTGATGATGCGAAAGCTTTATCAGGATATTGTGCTTAAGAAGCAGCTTGATACGAAGGATGCGGACAAGCCCGTTCAAATTCAGGGTCTAAGCCATAAGAAACAAGAGGCTGCGGAAGCAGTTTTGGTTTAGCGGTTAGGTTTTAGTTCAGAAGTGAACCCCGCGAGCGAGTAAATGTTCGCGGGGTTCACTGCGTAAAATGGAAGACGACGGATTTTGTAAGCGCGCGATTAGACATGCTGGCAGGCACTCATGGCGTGACAACTTGACCGCAGGCGTTTGAGGCGTGTTAAATAGCGGGGTTACAAAAAAAAGGAAACTAAGAAAGACGGAAGCGAATGGCTATAGTTACTGTTAATCAGGGTGAATCGATCGAAAGTGCGTTGCGTCGTTTCAAACGCAAAGTGATGACCGAAGAGATCATCAAGGATGCGAAAAAGCACGCATTCTTTATCCCTCCAGGACAGAAGGCGAAACTCAAATCAGCTCTTGCGCGCAAACGGAACAAGAAAAAGGGCCGCATGCGCCCCACTGCCCCCCGCGACTGATAGCGACTAATAGTCCGTCTCGCACCCGGCGCCGAAGCGTGCCATCTCTCCAGCCGTGTAGACTTCGCGATCAAGACTGGCGTCTCTGGTCTGACCAGCATTGGTAAATTCGATCGGGAAGTTGATGGCCTGGAACAAGGCGGGGTTTCTTATGACAAGAATTCTGCTTACAAACGACGACGGCATCCAGTCGAACGGCCTAAGCAAGCTTGAAGAGGCCCTACGAGAAGTAGGCGATGTTTACGTCGTGGCTCCGGCTTCCGAGATGAGTGGCGCTTCCCACAGCCTTACACTGGCACGCCCTCTCCGCATCCGACAGATTGACGAAAGACATTGGACGGTAGACGGCACACCTACTGACTGCATCACGCTAGCCCTCAATAAGATCCTGCCCAACGAGCAGATGCCTGACATTTGTGCGTCGGGAATTAATCATGGCGGGAATCTCGGCGACGACGCGACTTACTCAGGTACTGTTGCCGGGGCGCTCGAAGCTACGATTCTGGGAGTACCGGGTCTGGCGTTTAGTTTGGTTGCGCGGGAGCATTTTGATTTTCACGAAGCGGCACAATTTGCTGTAGTGGCGGTACGGAAAGTCCTGGCGGAAGGGCTCCCTGAAGGCACACTCCTCAACATCAACATTCCAGCAAAAGAGATCAAAGGTGTTCGAGTGACGCGACAGGGAATCAAAAACGCTCGTCCTGTGATTAGCGAACACATCGATCCGCGCGGTAAGCCCTATTTCTGGATTGGCGAAGAGTATTTCAATACAAACTCCGCTGACGGTACTGATTATAACGCTATTGATTTGGGTTATATCTCAGTCACACCTCTAAAGAGTGACATGACGGACCATCGCGCACTCAGTGCGATTGAAACCTGGAATTACTTGAAGGATTCCGAGCTGCTTTATAAAAGCTAGGTGGCTTTTGGAATTCTGGCATTTCCGAAATTGAAGCTTCGTGCAAACAACCGGTCAACAGCCTTCAAATAGAAGTCAGGATTATTCCATCCCGCGCGAGCGCATGACCGAAAGGCTCCGCGATCATTATCAAATCCGCGATTTAAAAGTCCTTGAAGCGATGCGATCCATTCCGCGGCACGCTTTTGTGCCCGAGGCGCTTCAGGGTCGTGCCTATGGCGATCACGCCCTGCCGATTAGTGGGAGTCAAACGATCTCGCAACCTTATATTGTCGCCCGCATGACGGAGTTACTCGAGATTAACTCTGAGAGCCGGGTGCTGGAAATAGGCGCTGGTTCTGGATATCAGACCGCCATTCTCGCAAAGGTCGCCGGTCAGGTATATTCCATCGAGCGCATCGCCAACCTGGCGCGCGAAGCTCAAAGCCGGATTAGGCAGTTAGGCATATATAACGCGACGGTGAAATGTTTTGACGGTACATTGGGCTGGGCGGCAAATGCCCCTTACGATGCAATATTGGTTGCAGCGGGTGGTCCAGCGATTCCCGAGCCACTCGTCGCTCAGCTAAAAATTGGCGGCCGCCTGGTAGTTCCAATCGGTGAATCGCGTGAGTCGCAACGTCTCGTGCGAATAATCAAGACTTCGGCCGGTTACAAGCGCGAAGACCACGGCGGTTGTGCGTTTGTTCCGTTGATAGGTCAACACGGCTGGACAACGTGAGACTTTCGCGTTTCCTTTGGGCTTTCGATCTCTCATCTCATTTTTCTCCGCGCAAACTTCTGTGGCATCGGTTGCTTAATTTACTGAGGCTTTTATTCTTGAACTCGAAACCTGAAACTCTGAGCTGGAAACTTTTAGCGTAATAATGATCGCGCGAATAATTGAAATTCTGTCGGGCTTTATCGTCGCCACAATATCATTGCTGGGTTACTCCGGAATTGTTTTGCTAATGGCAATTGAATCAGCATGCATACCGCTGCCCTCCGAGGTCATCATGCCTTTTTCGGGATACCTGGTGTCCACGGGACAGATGAACCTCTGGGCAGTCGGGCTCGCTGGCGCAGTAGGCTGCGTCCTTGGCTCACTCGTGGCTTATTGGGCTGGGAGTTACGGTGGGCGCCCTCTAATCGAGAAATATGGGCGCTTCGTTTTAGTCTCGCGTCACGATCTTGATATGGCTGACCGCTGGTTTTCAACGCATGGCGAAATTATCGTTTTCGTCAGCCGTATGTTACCGGCCATACGCACCTTTATAGCTTTTCCTGCGGGTGTGGCGCGAATGAATCTAAAGCGTTTCGTCTTTTACACGTTCGCCGGGTCGTTGCCCTGGTGCCTTGGGCTAGCCTATGTGGGCCAAAAACTCGGTGAGAAGTGGAACAAGGACGACACACTGAAAATCTGGTTTCACCGCTTCGATTTCTTAATAGGCATCGCCGCGCTTCTATTGATCGCCTGGTGGGTTTGGAGACACATAGGCCATCTCCGCGAAGAGAAAGCTGCTTGAAATCTATTTCCGTCACGTTCTCTGGATTGATCTGAGGATTTAGAAGAAATGGTCGGGGCGAGAGGATTCGAACCTCCGACCTCACGGTCCCGAAAAGTATTCGTGCCTTACTACTGACTGCCACTGAATAACGATCTAAGCCGTTACCTCGCAACGGCTTTACTCTAATCCTCGCTATCAGTATCACGTCGTGTTATCTCATGGTATTCTGTGTCACATCGCAAGGTTACGTCACAAACCACGTCACAAATTCTCTTTTTATATGTGCGCGTTCGTTAGACGCCACAGCGCTAGGCGAAACAGGTGTCCAAACTCTAGAATCCTTGTCCAGATTCAAGACAAAACCAAACCTTCCCGGCAGTTTTGTTTGAGGCATTCTTAGGAAATGTTTTCAGAATTCTTGATGCGCGCCAACGGTATGCTACTTGCTACGAGAGGAGTAACAGTCCAACCATGTTCCGCCACGCTGGGTCGTTGCCCTGCTGAGTTGTCAGAGCTTGTTTGAAGAATTAATCGCACACCAATGCTTCAAAGGATAGATTAGCTATGAGGAATCTAATAAATAAGAAGTGGCTTTTGACAGTGGTCGCGCTCGTGGGGCTATTTGCTATTGCCCCTTCAGTGAAAGCTGATCCGTTCCTTCCCGGTACTGTTCTAGTCGCCCCTGGGTCAACAGTATTTCCCGGGTTGGTTCCTGGTTCCCCGCCTGGCACCCTGCTAGCCTCGCTAACGGTACCCTATTCATTCTCCACGACCGCCGGCACCACCTCCGGCACGCTGACGACGGCGGTCTTTAGGAATTCGAGCGGGACGCTGGACTTCTACTATCAGGTCTCGAACAGTGCAAGCTCTGCTACAGAGATAGCCCGGATGACGGCCACTAGCTTCACTGGCTTCTTAACGGCTGTGGGCTACAGAACGGACGGGGCGACGCTCTCCGGCAGTCTGTTCGTCAACGGGACGATAGCGCCCGTCACGGCTGATCGGAACTTACCGGGCAGCGTGGTGGGCTTCTCGTTCGTCCCGCCCCAAAGCGGGGCGATCCTTCCCGGTCTAAGCTCTTTCGTCTTGGTGATCAGCACGGACGCCATAAACTTTACGGCCGGTAATGCTTCCGTGATTGATGGCGGGACGCAGACCGTGGCAGCCTTTCAACCCACAGGCAATCCAGTGACGACACCCGAACCGGCCACGCTATTGCTACTCGGTACAGGATTAGCTGGCATCGCGGCGAAGGTGCGCAAGAGGCGTAGGGCTGGCAGCGGCGACTCAACCTAACCGCTCGCCGGTGTGTATGCTTGAAGATCTAATCGTCGAGGTGGTATAAGGCTCGACAACTAGGCGAGTGCTGAACGTGCTCGCTTTGCCGTTGCCGGGGTGAGGACGGTGACCGCGTATTCACGATCTAACGGATTGTGAGAAACTAAGGCGATGGAGTTCTCCAAGGATTCCGTCGCTTTTGTTTTGCCCGAATGACCTAGTTACGTCACAATCCACGTCACAAAAGCAAAAAGACCACTCAACCCGAGTGGCCCTTTCTTAACTTTCCTTAATGAATTTTGGTCGGGGCGAGAGGATTCGAACCTCCGACCTCACGGTCCCGAACCGTGCGCTCTACCAGGCTGAGCCACGCCCCGACAAGTAGATGGATAATAGGGAAGGGAGCACCGGGTGTCAAACTCAATGAAACGTGGCTCCTAGTCGCTCAGTCGCGCTGCCAAAGCTTACCTCCTGAATAACCTCTGAACATTCTTTCGTCTTTATTGGGCCCTCGGTCGTCTAAGTGTTGACCCGGGGGGCTGTCTGAGGTGGTATAGTTTTCTTAGCCTGGGTTATTGGCCGGGTGGCCCCTCCACCAATCCCATTTGGGAATACCTCATAGTTTGCCGATTTTGACATTCGCGCGTTCGCAAAACCCGTACTAGAGAGCCCATCCTATGACAATCAGTTCCCTTCGTCGTTCGCCTAAGAGCCTGCTTGGACTTATAAGTTTCATTCTTACTATTGCTATCTGCGGGAGTGTCAGCACAACCCTTGCAGCTACAAATAAGTCGCCTGTCTTGATAAGCGATTCAACTTCCACACGCGCCATCGCGCTGGAATCGATCAGTCTTAGAGCTGAACCTTTTCCGTTGACTCAAGCTATCCCTTTCAGTTCCGACCCACGGACTCGCATAGCTATCTTCGCTATGAATCTGGAGTTGCTTGCTGGCGAGGCTGCAAATGCCTTTAGCGCGGATGTTCAGGATGCGTCGGGAAAACTATACCCGCTGCGAGTCGAATACGAAGGGCAGGTACCGGCCTTCCCGGGGATCAGCATGCTGATACTACGACTCGCCGACGATCTTGGAGATGCTGGAGATGTGTTACTACGTGTGAATCTCCACGGTGTCGCGAGCAACAGAGTACGCGTTGCGATCGGGCACATCGGCGGCGGGCCAGCCGACGATCTTGGGTCAGTGCCGACACCCGCCCCGGTGAGTCCTCCGCCTGCGGATCCGGTGGCAACTCCGAACCCTTACACCGATCCCGCGTTCGCAGCGGGTCCGGATGGGATCAGATTCCTCGAACAAGCGACTTGGGGGCCCACAGATGCAGAGTTAGCTCGCGTCCGCAGTATGGGCTACGCGGCGTGGATAAACGACCAGTTCAATCAACCGCCACTTTTCAGTCAAACACAATCTAACTATCCGAGTCTGGATCTCTATCCAACTACTACCACTATCGGTTGTCCTACCGGATCGCCGGTGACCTGCGGGCGGGATCACTACACCATGTACCCGCTGCAAATTCAGTCTTTCCAGAACGCCCTGACAAGGCAGGACCAACTGCGACAAAGGGTGGCCTTTGCATTGCACCAACTTATCCCCGTCGCTGGCGCCGATCTGAATAATCAGCCCTCCTGGGTCGGACCCTATTTGCAGGCTTTAGACAGGAATGCCTTTGGAAACTTCAAGCAGTTGTTGTTGGACATAACTCTAAATCCGGGCATGGGCGACTATTTAAACATGATGGGAAACTCGGTCAACGGAGGCAATCCAAACGAAAACTACGCGCGCGAGATCATGCAGTTGTTTTCAATTGGCGTGGATCTGTTGAATCAGGATGGGACTCCGGTTTTGGACTCGCAAGGCAATCGTGTTCCTAGTTACGATCAGACGAATATAACTAATTTGGCAAAAGTCTTCACCGGTTGGGATTTGTCTGGCAATAAGACGTGGGTCGTTGACGGAACAACGCCTGTTCCAAACTACACGGACCCAATGGTGCTAAATAACAATAGAAATCGATATGACGTCGGGCTGAAGACGCTGCTAAACGGACTCGTGCTTCCGGCGTGCACCAATTGCACAAACCTAGCGAATTCTCAGGCTTACAAGGAAATCGAACTGAACCTGGCAATTCAGAATCTCTTCGATCACCAAAACACTGGTCCATACCTTTGCACGCAATTAATCCACCAACTCGTCACGAGTAATCCGAGTCCAGCTTATGTTGGTCGCTGCGCTGCGGCTTTCGCTAATAACGGGTCCAGCGTCAGAGGAGACATGAAAGCGGTCATTACTGCAATTCTGCTCGATATTGAAGCGCGCGGCGATGTAAAGAACGCGCCCGATTATGGCCACCTTCGCGAACCCGTGCTGTTCATCAACAATCTACTTCGCACCTTCAATGCGACAAGCGACGGTAACATCTCGTCGAATAGCCAGAGATTTGGTCTTCTCCTTGACATGGGCCAGAATCTCTTTAATCCTCCAACGGTCTTCAGCTATTACGCGGCGGATTACGGCCTACCTGGCAGCACGTTGTTCGGTCCGGAGTACGGTGTTCTCGATACGTCAACGACATTCAAGCGAGCGAATTTTGTTAATACCTTATTCCTGGGCAACAACGGAAACGGGCTGCCACCTAGTAATCCCGACCGGCCGACCGGCACGCAATTGAACTATTCTTCGTTCCAGGCACTGGCCGGCAATCCTCAACAGCTAGTTGACGCCCTCGACACTGCCATGATGCATAACACGATGTCCCAATCGATGAAGAGTAACATCGTGCAAACTGTCACGAACGTCGCCAATGCAGACGCTGCAATCCGAACCCGGACGGCAATTTATCTCATAGCGACCTCATCGCAATATCAGCTGGAGAGATAAAACAAATGACGCAATCACGCAGAAATTTCTTAAAAAGTACCGGTTGTGCATTGACGGGCGCCGCAATGCTCTCCAGCCTGGAGCAGCTGAATCTCGTAAGTGCGATGACTCAACAGCAGTCCCAAGTGGCTTCCGATTACAAGGCACTTGTCTGTATTTTTCTCTTTGGCGGTAATGATGGGAATAACATGATCATTCCGCTCGACTCTGAGTACAACTCGTATTTCAGCGTAAGGAACCCTGCTGGCTTGGCGATTCCGCAGCCCAGCTTGCTGCCACTTCCTAATTCTACCGGGGGCGGCGGCCGGCCTTTTGGAATTCACCCCAATCTGTCGCCGGAGGTGGCAACCCCAACGGCCGCAAAGGGTTTATTGGATGAATGGAACGCCGGCAGCCTTGCGATCCTTTTCAACGTTGGCACGCTCGTCCAACCCCTCACGAAGGCGCAATACCAGGCTAACATTGGACGGCCGTATCAACTCTTTTCCCATTCGGATCAGCAAACACAGAATCAGACGGTAGTATCGAACTCCGTCGGCCAGACCGGTTGGGGAGGGCGCGTCGCGGATATTACCGGAGGACTAAATGGAACCGTTCCTTTGCCTATGAATGTTTCGGTCGCCGGCACGAATCTTTTTTCCACCGGCAAAAGTACCCGGCAGCTTGCCATTGCGCCCGCGCCTACGCTGCTCAACCAGGTCCTGGTGCTGAGCATGTCGGGCGGGACAGCCGCTGATCAGACAACGCGCCGAAGCTCCTACTCGCAGTTGCTCGGTCTTGATCTTGATTCGCTGCTCGTTAAAACAACAAGCGATACAACGACTCAGGCCTTACAAACGAGCGCGGCACTTAGCACTGACCCTCCCGTGGGAACCTTTCCGAATACTTCGCTTGGAAACCAGCTAAAGCAGGTGGCCAAGCTGATTAGCCTAAGAACCACGCTTGGGATGAAGCGACAAATCTTCTTCTGCTCGTTGGGTAACTTCGATACACACACAAACCAGACGAGCAGCACCTTAAACGGCGCCCAAGGCAACAACTTTACGCAGCTTAGCCAGGCGATGAAGGCGTTCTACGATGAGATGGTTGCCCAGGGAGTGAACGATAAAGTGACTACGTTCACGCAATCGGATTTCGGCCGCACTCTTCAGCCGTCGGGTACTGGAGCTGCGGTAGGATCCGACCACGCCTGGGGGAATCATTCGCTCATTTTGGGGGGCGCGGTGATGGGTAGGGCGTTTTACGGAACCTATCCGACGCTGGCTCTTGGCAGTAACGATGACACTGATAATCGCGGACGCTGGATACCGACTACCTCCGTAGATCAATACGCGGCGACGCTTGCCTCGTGGTATGGACTAGCGCCCGCGGACGTGGCGAGTGTGTTTCCGTTCCTCAGTCGCTTCGCGTCATCGAATCTGGGTTTCCTTGGATGATGGCTGCGACTTGAGGGTTTACAATCGAGAGGAAGTCGTGAGGTCAAGGGAGGTTGAGCACACGCTACTATGGTTCAACCATTCTTGACCTTTTCTCGTGGCCAATAGCTAGTCAATAAATTCTTTTTGGCACGTCCTATGATTTTATCACTAAGCAGTATTCGCTCGCGCCAAAGAACAGGCATCTTGCTGGTTTCCCTTTTGCTTGGCATCCTTGGCCTGTCATTCGCAGGCAGAGAGCGGAAGAGCGAGCATCTTGTAGGTGGAGGTGGTCCAAACACCTTCAGCATGAATCGTGCAACGCGCGTTAAGCAATCCTCCAACTACTCGGAAACAAACGAAAATTCTTCTGCTGCGAACGTAGTCAACTTGAGCTCGTTAACTTCGCAGCTTCCGCTTATGTTCGAGTCTAATGTGGGACAGTTCGACTCGAAGAAAATCAAATTCATTTCGCGCGTCAGCGGGTATCAGCTTTTCCTTACGTCTACCGAGGCTATCTTTGCGCCCAACAATAATCAAGGCGATCAGGCGAAGGGTGAAGCGAAGGAAATGGAGGAGGCAGTCGTCAGCAATGCTTCAACTTCGGCGTTGCGCTTGAAATTGAAAGGTGCGAATGCACACGCTAAGGTGCGGGGCAGGGGGGAACTTGCAAGCAAGAGCAACTACTTCATTGGCAACGACCCCACGCGGTGGCGCAGAAATGTCGCGAGTTATCGCAGGGTGAGTTACGAAGGAATCTATCCTGGGATTAACCTCACTTATTACGGAAATCAACAGCAACTTGAGTACGACTTTGAAGTTGCACCTGGCGCGAACCCGAGTGTAATCCGCCTTGTATGCAACGGCCCTGATGAGCTTAAGGTGGATAGCCAGGGCGGCCTGGTGCTGCGGCTGAAAGGCGGCGAGATCCTGCAGCATAAGCCACTAGTCTATCAGGAAGTCGACGGCCGGCGCAGGATGGTTGACAGTCGCTTTGTGATCAAGGGACACGAGATTGGTTTTGAAATGGCGGCGTACGATAAAAGCAGATCCCTGGTGATTGATCCTACTCTCGTTTATTCCACCTATCTGGGCGGAGCAGGAGATGATGCAGGCAGCAGCATCGATGTTGACAGCAACGGAAACATCTACGTTGCCGGTACGACAAGTTCAACTGCATTTCCCACAAACAATCCCTATCGGTCGTCGAACGCAGGCTTAGCTGACGTTTTTGTCACCAAGTTGGATCCCGCGGGCGCGAACATAATTTATTCAACCTACATTGGCGGCAGTGGATTGGACCGCGCGGACGCGATCTTTGTCGATAAGACAAGCGGCGCTGTCTATCTCGCTGGCCGAGTAGACCCCGGGTCGGCTGACTTTCCTACTACACCAGGAGCCTTCGCGACAACTTATCGCGGCGGTGATTTCGATGCTTTTGTTTTGAAGTTGAATCCAGCCGGAAATAGTCTGGCCTATTCAACCTTCCTCGGTGGCGGGGACAACGATTCCGCGATTGGCGTGGCTGCAGACTCGGGCGGAGTCACCTATGTTACAGGCGGAACGCGATCCTCCGGATTTCCCACTACGTCGAGCGCTTACCAGTTTTCCGTCGCTGGGGATACTGATGCTTATCTCGTCAAGCTCAACGCAACTGGAAGTGCGATTCTTTATTCAACATTGCTTGGCGGAGGCGCAACGGATCGTGGTAGCAGCGTCAAGATCGATAACTCTGGTAACGCTTACGTGCTTGGCTATACCAGTTCGCAGGATTTTCCAACTGAGAACGCGTTTCAGAATTCTTTAGGAGGGAGTTTTGATGCCTTCGTCGCAAAGATTAATACTAATGCTTCCGGCGCATCTTCTTTGGTGTTCTGTACTTACCTGGGTGGCAGCAGCGATGACAAGGGATACGGACTGGCTCTCGACACCGCCGACAACCTGTATGTCGCAGGTCAAACCTCGTCAAGCGATTTCCCAATTCTGAATCCTGCGCAGGCTGCAAAGGGCGGAAGTTTCGATGCCTTCATTGCAAAAATCAGTTCGTCGGGCACAAAAAGTTACACCACGTATCTCGGAGGAAGCGGGGACGACCGGGCCACTGGCATTGCCGTGAACTCAGCGGGCGACGCTTACGTCACCGGCTACACCGCATCCACCAATTTCCCCACGGCAACACCACTACAAATCTCGAATGGCGGCGGCACTGACGCGTTTGTCACGAAGCTGAATCCGTCGGGTAATGGCATTCTTTATTCAACCTATTTTGGTGGTAGCGCAAACGAAAATTTCACCAGCACTACAACTTTCAGTGGGAACATCGCTGTTGACTCAGCGGGTAATGCTTACATCACCGGGTACACGTCCTCCAACAATTTTCCCACAGCCGCCCCATTTCAGGCAGCCAACGCTGGTGGCGCAAGCGATGCCTTTGTTGCCAGGCTTTTTGACACTACTGCCGGTGCCGATTTCGCGGTAAGCGTCGTTCCCGCTTCGCAAACCGCGAATCCAGGTACCTCGACCACCTATATCGTTTCGGTGACGCCCACTGGAGGCTTTACTGGCAACATTGCACTGGGCGTCACCGGCCTATCTGCCGACGCCACCAGTTCATTCAATCCTGGTTCGGTAGCTATCACGGATTCGAATCCCAGGACTTCCGTGTTGGGCATAACTACTACCTCGTCCACGCCGCCCGGTACATACACTCTGAATATCAGCGCGGCCAGCGGAAACATCCAACACAGTACGTCGGTCTCGCTGGTGGTTGCAGGCGCGACGAGCGCAAACCTTGCGGTAACGAAAACGGCTTCTCCGAATCCAGCCATTGTCTCCGGTAATCTCACCTACAGAATCGTCGTTACGAACAAAGGCCCATCGCCTGCCACGAGCGCAGTGGTTACAGATACTTTGCCGGCAGGCGTCACTTTCGTTTCCGCGAGTGCGACGCAGGGTACCTGTTCAGGGACCGCTACCATCACGTGCAACCTTGGCAGTCTGGCGATGGGAAGTTCGGCAATCGCGAACATTCTGGTAGTACCGCAATCTACTGGACAACTCAGCAATACTGCGTCAACCAGCGCTGCTGAATCCGATCCCGATATTAGCGACAATGCGGCCACCATTATCACAACTGTAACGACCCAGTCTTCCGGGCCATCCATGCTGGACCCAAATCTGAGCGTGCGTACGGTGATAACAGGACTTAGTCAGCCGACGAGCATGGCGTTCATCGGACTCAACGATTTCCTGATTTTGGAAAAGGATACTGGACGGATCAAAAGAATCGTTAACGGCCTGGTGCAAGGCACGGTGCTTGACCTGGCAGTCAACAGCGCTTCGGAGCGTGGCTTGCTTGGTGTCGCCTTGCATCCGAATTTTTCTTCCAATGGTTTCATCTACATTTACTGGACGGAGAGCAGCACCGGAGTTGATTCGACGAATCTCGCCGATGTTGCGCTCTTGGGAAACCGCGTTGATCGATACATCTGGAACGGCACAATGCTCACCTTTGATCGCAATCTGATCAGGTTGAGAGCATATCAGGCCGATGCGAATCAACCCCTTCGCGGAAATCATAATGGCGGTATTCTGCGCTTTGGCCCGGACGGCAAACTTTACATATTGATGGGCGACAATGGCCGCCGCGGGTTTTTGCAAAATAACTCACTTGGTCCTGTTCCCGACGATCAATTCGGCGGGCCGGAGCCGGACGATTCACACCTGACGGGATTTGTACTGCGGCTCAATGACGACGGCTCGACGCCCACAGACAATCCCTTCTACAACGCTGCGACCAACCTTACCGGCCAAGCTGCGGCAAACATTAAAAAGCTTTACGCGTACGGCGTACGGAATGGCTTTGGTATGGCTTTCGATCCTCTGTCGGGCAATCTTTGGGACCAGGAAAACGGCGACGATTCGTTTGACGAGATGAATCGAATAACTCCCGGGGCCAATAACGGCTGGGTGGAAATAATGGGACCCGTTAGCCGCGTTAGCGAATTCAAACAGATTGAATCAACTTACGGTCCGCGAGACTTGCAACAATTACGTTGGGCTCCTTCTTTGATAGCCGACAACCCAACAGATGCGCTCGCCCGACTCTACATGTTACCTGGCGCGCATTACAACGATCCGGAATTCAGTTGGAAGTATGCATTAGCTCCGTCAACGCTGGGCTTTGTACAGGGAAGGGGATTGGGCCCTCAGTTTGAAGGAGACATGCTTGTGGGGGCAGGGCGGACGTTTCTTGCTGGAGGTTACCTGTTTCGATTTAAGTTAACGCCGGATCGTTTACATTTCTCTTTCACTGACTCGCGGCTTGCCGATCTTGTTGCTGATAACGCCGACAAGTTTGACATTGCCGAAAGTGAGACGCTTTTGATCGGAAAAGATTTTGGTATTACGACAGACATCGAGACCGGCCCAAACGGCAATGTATTCGTCGTCTCAAACACGAATGGCGCCGTTTACGAAATCTCGGGCAATCAGTCAACGCTGTTCGTAGCAAACTTGAATGGCGCACAGGAAGTACCGTCGAACAACTCGACCGCGACTGGAACGGCGACGTTGCTTCTTAGTCCGGATGAGACGAATGCGCGCGTATCGCTAAGCTTCACCGGCCTTTCAAGTCCTGAAAGCGTCGCGCATATTCACGGAGCCGGCCCCCCGGGCGTTACTGCTCCAGTACTTTTTCCTTTGCCACAAGGTGACTTCAGTGATTTTCTGATTCCGCTCAATGCCTCTGATGTGCAAAACCTCAAGAACGGGCTGCTGTACGTGGATGTTCATAGTGATACGTTTGTCGGAGGCGAAATACGCGGGCAGTTTCAGACGTCAGCAGCGGCAAGCAGTTTTCAATTCAGTGCTGCTGGCCTTTTGGTCACTGAAGGTGGCGGCGATGCGGTTGTCAAAGTAACGCGACTGGGCAGTACGATGGCTGCTGCCACGGTTAATTACGCAACCAGTGACACTGCGGGTTCGAACAGCTGCAACATGATTAATGGAGTCGGTTCGTCGCGTTGTGACTATGAGACGACCGTCGGTACCTTACACTTTGCAGCAGGTGAAACTTCCGAAACGATTTCCATTGCTGTCATTGATGATTCTTATGCTGAGGGCAGCGAAATTTTTACTGTCACGCTGAGTAATGCGACCGGCGGGAGTCTCGGCTCGCCCAGTACAACCACTGTCACAATCAACGATAACGAGATCGTAAACGGAGCCAATCCGACCTTCACCATACCTTTCTTCGTGCGTCAGCACTATCTCGACTTCCTGGCGCGTGAGCCTGAACCCGGCGAGCCGTGGTCGGCGATATTGCGCGGCTGCCAGAACCAATTCAACTTAGACCCAGCGAGTCCGGCAGCGGGGTGCGACCGCATCACAGTATCAGGGTCGTTCCTGGGCTCGCCGGAGTTCCGCCTCAAGGGCCTCTACCCGATCGTGTTCTACCGCGTGGCCTTCAGCCGGCTGCCGGAGTACCTGGAGTTCGCCCAGGATCTCTACTCAGTGACCGGGGCTACGCCGTCGGAAACGTTTGCCAGGCGTGCCTCGTTCGCAGACTCGTTTGTCCTGCGACCTGAGTTCTTGAGCAGATACGGGGCCATGTCGAACTTGGCTTACGTGACGACGCTCATGGACCGCTACAGCCTGAACAGCATCACCACGCCGGATCCGGCGAATCCGGATGGCCGCACGAAGGTGACACTAATGGCCGGCGACTTGCTCAACGGGCTTAACGCCGGAACGCTAACACGGGCGCAGGTCTTGCGCGCCATCGTGCAGTCGGATGAGGTGAGTTTGGACCGTGAGGCGGTCAACGCATTTGTGGCGTCGCAGTACTACGGCTATCTGCGGCGCACGCCGGAGACGGGCGGATTTAACGACTGGGTAGACTATCTGACGGCACATCCCTCGGACTTCCGCACGATGGTCAACGGCTTCATGAACTCCATTGAGTACCGGCAGAGGTTTGGCCCGCCATAGAACACGCGAGAGGAAATACGGGACGCAGGCTCACTCAATTGGTTTTCGTTACGCGGGCTTCTTTGAGGATAGTGTTATGAGGATCTATTTCAACCGTAATAGGAACTCCTTTGAGTTTGAGATCTTTCGTGGTTTGCTTGCCCGTCGGCTTCATAATGACGCGCTGCTTCCCAGAAGCCGTCAAGATATCGATAGGCATCACGTTGGGAAAACCGGCTTCAGTCTGAAGCTGCGTTAGCACGAGCCTTACTGTTTTCGCTTTGCCTTCCCATTTCCACGATAGCTCGTAACGCGGGTGACCAGTTCCGTAAATCCAGCGTCCGAAAAATTCCTTCAGGTTAAGTCCTGACGCCTTCTCAAAAGCTGCACGCAGATCTTCAGTGGTGGCTGTGGAATTTCGATGCGCCTTGTAGTAAGCGCGAATGCCGCGGAAGAACGCCTTATCTCCAAGCTCAGATCGAAGCATGTGCAATACCCAGGCGCCCTTCTGATAGTTGTTTGGGTTTAGGAGTTTGAAGAGGTCTTCGGTCTCAGTATCGTGGACCGGTGTACGAGTCCTTTTCTCATAACTCAAATACTCATCCGCTGCCTTTTTCATATACTGCTGAAACGCCTTCTCGCCTTCATATCGCTGAATGAAGAGGCCGGCGAAGTATGTAGCAAAGCCTTCGCTCAGCCAGAGGTCAGCCCATGTGGATTCGGTAACTGAGTCGCCGAACCATTGATGCGCTATCTCATGGGCGACAACATCGACAATGCCTTCGCGAATTTTGAAGACACTGCTCATCGGCTGCGATCCGGATCTTTGATCAAACAACGAACTCGGGAAAACAATAGCGCTGGAATTCTCCATGCCGCCAAAGCGCGTGGCCCCGATTATAAGGGCTAGTTTTTCATAAGGATAAGGCGCGATAGTTTGACTGAAAAACTTCAGTGAAGGATTTGCCGGAGCAAATCCCTGCATTGCAAATTCCTTATCAGGCTGCGGAACGTAATACGCAAGCCAGGTTGTTTCCATTGGCGCTGGCTCCACTCGAGCAAATTCTCCAACCGCGACGATCATGCAGTAAGGCGGAATCGGAACCGCTTCGGTCCAGGTCCAGGTACGGGTTGTGTTCGAAGTAGTCTCGAGCCGATCAAGTTTCCCGTTGGCAACGACGGTCTCGCGGAGTGGAGCGGTTACGGAGAAAGTCACAGTCGCCTTGGCTGAAGGATGATCCAGGCAGGGAATCCAATGATGTACGCGGTTGGGCCAGTTGTCTCCAATAGCAGAAGGTTTTCCCGCGTTGTCTGTGCTCAGCACCAGACCATCCTTAGGAGTGCCATGATAGGAAACAACAATAACCAGGCGCGTGCCGCGCGGCGTGGTTTTTAATAGTTTGACGTTGAGCAGGCCGGGCGAGCGTTCGAATGGTGCTGTCTGATTATTAACAGTAAGGGAATCAACTGCCAACTCGCCAAAATCCAAATCGATCTGCGACAACGCTTCCTTTAGCGAGAGCACGGTGATTTCAACCCGGGCGTTGGTGATCTCGGTTAGCTGATCATTGAAGGCAAGTGACACGCTGTAGTTAAGTGGCTTCCAAGAATTGATAAGGCGTTCATGGCGGGCGGCGGTGGCCCAGGAAAGTGAAACAAGAACAATGAGCATCGCGAGAAAAGCGCGATACGTCACAACGCGGCAAAGCGAAGACACGAGCCTCGATTCAGTAATTTTCTTAGAATGCATTTTGTTTCTAACGAAGTTGCTATCGAATTCCAAGCAGCAGCAACGCAGAGCGATCAGAGACTTTTCGAGTGTCTGACTTGATCCACTCATGATACGCCGCGAGTTCCTCTTCTGTAACCCGTCGATTGCCGAGTCGCGCGGCGGGTGTTCGCTCGAACGCCCTATCTGTAAGCGCCATGTGCGCTTTCCTTATCGTAAGCGAACCCGGCTGTGCTAGAGCCTCTTCGGCAGTTTCGACGTCGGGGAAAAACTCCTCGTAGGCAAGCAGATGCCACACGGTTTCTGCTCCCTCGCCCTCGATGGCGAGGATACGAAGCAGCCCCAATCCGCTTTCGAGTTGGAAAATCAGATCGTCGCCGGGAACAAATTCTTGAGCCATCGTTTGGTTTCAGGCTACTTCGCGTCTCGCTTATTGGCTGAGGTTAACAAATTCGAACCAAACACTGGCGCTGTTTGCCCAAGTTTCCGTTAGAATTGCAAATCCTGGGGCGCAAATCTAAAATCACAAAATTGCATGAGCCGGTTTGATTTGCACAAAGATTACTACGGAATCCTGGGCGCAAACGAGCGCACTTCTCGCCGCGACCTCGAGCGTCTGTATAAACGGATGGCGGCGCGACGCCACCCCGATAAAGGGGGCACTGAGGAAGAGATGAAGACTCTCAACGAGGCGTATTGCGTACTTAGAAATGAGGATACAAGAAAAGAGTACGATGCGCAGCGTGTAAAGGCAACCGAAGTCGCCTTTGTTCCCAGGTCGGCGCCCGCGGCTCAGGACGTTGGACTTCTGGGTCACGTTTTAAGTGCGTTTTTCTGCCTTCTGATTGGATTGTCTCTTCTGCTGCTGGTGCGTTCTCAGTGGATCTGGTTCTTGTGGCCGCTGGCAATTCTTGCGGTCTTAGTCATCCTTTTTGGAGTAATGATGGCGCGCAGCGCAATGCGGGCGGCTAACGCTTCGCTGCCGCTTTCCAATCCCTTCCGTCGTCACACAAGCTTGCAGGAAGCGATCTTCTGGACCATCGTAGTAGGCAGCGGCTATGGCGTTTATCTGGTTCTAGCCGCGGTATGACGAGAATAATTAGATGAGCGTTTCCGGATTAGATTTGTTGTTTCTCGAGGTTAACAATATGGAGGAGTCGCTACAGTTCTATAACGGTATGCTCGGCTTTGAAGTCAACAAGCACAGTCCGAATTCAGACCCTCCGATGGCGACCTTGCAAGTAGGTGCGCTGAAGATCACGTTGGCCCAGCACCTCGAGACAATGTTGAGACGAGGCCGCGGTGTGAATTTCTTTCTTGGCGTCGACGACGTTGATGAATACTATCGGCAGTTAACTGACCGAGGTGCCGAGATACGACCACCGACCGACGAGGGTTGGGGCGGCCGGTTTATAACCGTGGAGGACCCGGACAGGTATCGCTTTTTCTTCGTCACATGGTCTCCGATCGAAGACCGTCAACAGGAGGAGGCTGCCCAGCTACTTGATTAGGCAGGAATCTTAGAAGTGGAACGACAGCACACGGAAAATTTGTTTCGGCGGTACAAGGGGCAGCCGGTGAACATCAAGACTATCTCGGGAGGCGTATACAATGGTCACGTTGATGAAATAACCAACGACTACATCTCGCTCAGTGATCGCAACACTGAGGACGAAACCCAAACGTTTGTGTTCTTCGACGCCATAGAATCCATTGTCGTACTCGAAGTGCCGACCTAAACCCAGTACCTTTTGCGGCCATCTCGCCAAACAAAATCACCTCTGATAAACTATGTTGCAGCGATAGGACACACTTGCATCCATGCCTTGCAGCAGAAAACTGTTCTGTAAGACCAGCGTTTCGTTCTACATCGGCAGAGGAGCAAACGCGGAGCTGCAGGGATAGCCTGTTTGTCCGCGACTGTTTGCTGGATGCGATGGCCATTCGCATGAATACCTGGCTTAAGACGAGTCTTATGCATTACATCGAGAATCCTCCGAATCCATGGCTCACGCATACGGTGGAGTGGCTCGGCGAACCGCCCGAAGCGAAGCTCGAAGTGTTTGAGGAAACGGAGACCCGCCGGATCATAACGCATAACGACAGCCCTGACGTCGGGTTTGACTTCACCGTTAATTGTTATCGCGGCTGCATTCATGGCTGCACTTATTGCTTCAGTCGGCCGACTCACGAGTATCTCGGTTACGGTGCGGGCACTGATTTTGATCGCAAGATTGTTGTCAAAATTAACGCACCGGTGTTGCTGCGCAAAGAGTTGATGAAAGCCTCCTGGAAGGGAGACGAGATTGTTTTCTCTTTTACTTCCGATCCTTACATTCCACTTGAAGCTAACTACAAGTTGACCCGTCAGTGTCTGAAGATTTGTGCGGAGTTTCGCAATCCCGTTGGAGTTATTACCAAGTCTGCATTAATCCGCCGAGACATCGATGTGCTTCAGCAACTCACGCGAGACGCGCATGTCGGGGTGTTCTTCACAATTCCATTCACCGATCGCGAGACTGCCCGGGCTGTGGAACCTTATGCGCCGTTGCCGGAAGCGCGCTTTCATGCCATGGCCGACCTGGCCGCCGCCGGAATTACCGTGGGAATCGGAATCGCACCCGTGATCCCAGGACTTAGCAGCGAGCTACCCATTCTCTTACAGCGCGCGAAGGAGGCTGGCGCCACCCTCGCCTTCATCAACATGCTGCGATTACCAGGCAGCGTCGCACCCTATTTCGAAGAGCGCTTGCGCGAGAAACTGCCGACAAAAGCTGATCGCGTAATGAATCGCATTCGCGAAGCACGCGGCGGCAAAGTGAATTCCAGTGTTTTCGGAGAACGAATGCGTGGAAAAGGCGAGTACTGGGCGGCCATTGAGCGTTTGTTTAGAATTCATTGTGAACGATTGGGTTTTAACCGAACTAACAAGCGGGTCGCTACGCAGGACAGCACATTTCGCCGGCCATCGGCGCAAGCCAGTCTTTTCGGTTAGACGATGTTAGAAAACATTGACCGAGCGCTTTTCCTGTTTCGCTAGAGACAGACCCTTCCACTTTATCTATAATAGCCGCCGCAAATCATCCCAAGCCGAACGCTTATCCCGGAGGCTCCCCATGATGCTGATCAGACATGTCATTCGCGATCGCGAGCCTTACTCAATGAAAGCATCCGCTTCGGTACAGGACGCCGCAGAGTTTATGGCGTCGCGTAATATCGGTGCCGTTTGCGTAGTTGACGAAGGCGGCAAACTTCTTGGAGTGTTTTCGGAACGCGATGTTCTAAGACGCGTAGTCGTACTGCGGCGTGATCCTTCCGCTGTGAAAGTTGGCGACGTTACCAGCGAATTGCGAGCCGTAATCAATTGCGATGAAACTCCGCATCAGGCGCTGGAACGAATGGAATTGATCGGCACGCGCCACTTGCCGGTTGTAGACGGCGAGCGCTGGGTGGGCATGCTTTCGATGCGTGACCTGTTGAGAGTTGAACTCAGCGAGCAGGGAAATGAAATCAAACTGCTCCACGAATACATTCAACACTAGTCCACCGGCGGAATGACATCGTGGCCTGCGACGCTTTTGATTGAATAAACCGGTGCAGCGTACAAGACTTTAGCTCGAGCGGAGCTCCTATGAAAAGACAAACGGAAGTTTTTCAGGCGTAACGCCGTCAAACTAGTGAAATGAATCGAATCGTATTCGCCGGATTCTGCTTGCTTACGCTGCTTGTGCTTGCCTGCGGCCATCCGCCGCCGGGTCGTGGCGCTGGAGAAGTTGAATCATCCCCGACTTCGGCGGTTAATTTTCGCGTTGAGACCGTTGTGGCCAATGTTGAGGTGCCATGGTCTATTGTCTGGACGCCGGAGGGGCGGATGCTATTCACAGAGCGTGTCGGCCGCGTGCGCGTTTATGAGAACGGCAAGCTTCGAGCCGAGCCTTTGTTTACAGTCCCCGACGTAGAGCCAACTGGCGAAAGCGGACTGATGAGCATCGCGCTACATCCGCAGTTTTCTAAAAACCATCTGCTGTATCTTTCCTACGCCTACAGAGCGCAGAACCAGAGCGTTCGGGTAGTCCGTTTTCGTGAAGCTGAAACAGGGCTCACAGATCGTAAGGTAATTATTGAGGACATTCCCGCGGCGCAATTTCACGCCGGATGTAGATTGCGGTTTGGTCCCGACACAAAATTATATATTACGACGGGCGACGCGACTCGACGTGACCTGGCCCAGCGACTTGATTCTCTCGCCGGCAAAATCCTGCGTCTGAACGACGACGGAACTATTCCGGAAGACAATCCTTTCATCGGACAAACGAATGTTCGTCCAGAGATCTGGTCTTATGGCCATCGCAATTCTCAGGGACTCGATTGGCAGCCAGGAACGAATTTGCTCTTTGAAACCGAGCATGGTCCCAGCGGATTTGACGGTCCCGGGGGCGGCGATGAAGTAAACATCGTCGAGAAGGGGAAGAATTACGGGTGGCCATTGATTCATCACGCGCAGACCCGTGCAGGCCTGGAAGCACCGCTGCTGGAATACACTCCAGCGTGTGCGCCCGCAAGTGGCATGTTCTACAGGGGTGCCGAGTTTCCGCAATTTCGCGGTAACTTCTTCTTCGGATGCCTTCGTGGAACGCGCATAATTCGCGTAGTGCTCGATGGAAGAAGAGTTGTAAGCCAGGAGAACCTAATTCAAGAAAAGTACGGGCGCATCCGCGACGTGGCCGAAGGGCCCGACGGTTATCTCTATTTTTCAACTTCAAACCGGGACGGTCGCGGATCTCCTGCCGCCGCCGACGATCGTATTATCCGACTCGTGCCGGTGAAGTGAGTGACTTAAGTTGTGGTCGCCGAATAGCGTAGTTCGATAAAGCAGAGAACCCTTTCTCACGGGATGGGATCAAGGGCTCAATAAAAACAAGCGATAGCAAGCTGTTTGCCAGCTAGCGCCCCGCGAAGACTACATATCGCGGAGAGCCTGTGCATTTTGCAGCGCTTTATCCCAGGATGCCGACGCCTCCTGCAGGATTTCGTCCGTTGATTTTCCGCTGGCAGCCGCCTGGCTCTGCAATTGAGCATTAGCTATGGTAATCAACTGCTGTGCCAGCGTCCCGATCGCCGGATTCCCGGTAAGTGTAGCCAGGACGGGAATCAACTGATCCAACTTTAGTATTGTGTCCTTTAAGCTCATGGTAGTGCTCCTTTCTGGCCCTTACTTGAAGACTGCGGAGATGATGAGAATAGCAGTCCTTAAAGCAGCGAATGTTTGTACCAGCTTCGGGTTCGTGTTTGGTCCTATCACATTCAGTTGCGTTACCAGATCCAGAAACGGTTGCACAACCTTATCGAATTGAGCGCTGAGTTGAGCAAAGACATTCGGCGGGAACGTACCGTTCTGGGCCAGAGCCTGGTTGGCAATCAGCAAATCGTTGAATGTCTTGCCTTCCTTCGCAATCAAAATCAGAGCGTCAGCCATCTTCTTTTTGGTGCCCTCATTCATCTGACCTGCTTGGAAGCTAACCCTGACGGCATCTACTACGTTATTTGTCAAATTTGCCAAATCGTTTGATGCTTTTGCGGCTTTTCTGATCTGGTTATCCGAAGGGCATGCGGTGGTAAGGATGACAATGGCCGTAATAAGGAGCACGGCGATTGTGGTTTTGCTCTTAAGCGTTATTACGTTTTGCATAAGGTGACCTTTCCAAAGCGCAACGGGGAAGAACGAAATTGAATCCGACTCTTGAATTGGAGTTTGAGCCGCTCCTTCGAAATGACACACGCTATCTTTAAAGCTGAGAAACTTTATTAGAGAGGTGTGTTACGGTAAGCGCTCTTGCCATAACGTTACGCTTTTCGTGAATATGTACGTGAGGCCAACGAAGGCATAAATCTTTGTTGGCGGGAAACGTGATCTACAGCGTTCGGGACAATACTCCTCGGTGTTATGCAAGTCAATTATTTTCTCTCGGAACAACTGTTCTCCCTTGGATCTTCGGCCCTCCTAGCTTTGCATTGGGGCACCAAGCGATAGGTTCAGGAGTGGAGTTAACCAGGTAACAGAACCTGAGAAAACACCTGGAGCTGCAAAGCTTCTATGGACGGGCAGACGGGCGGCGGCAGCTGGAATAGACAAAGGATAACATGAGCACAGGGGGAAAGACGTTGAGCGTTCGTCAGGGGGTGTCTGAGCAGGAATGGAAGGCGCGGGTCGATCTAGCCGCTGCTTATCGCCTCGTTGCTCACTACGGATGGGATGATCTCATTTTCACCCATTTGTCTGCGCGGGTGCCAGGACCAGAACATCATTTTCTAATCAACCCATACGGGATGATGTTCGAAGAGATCACTGCGTCAAGTCTGGTGAAGATCAATCTTGAAGGCCAGATCATGATGTCTTCAAAGTACTTCATTAATCCGGCTGGCTTCACAATTCACAGTGCAGTGCATGGTGCGCGCGAAGACGCACTCTGTGTTATCCATCTGCACACCGACTACGGCATCGCCGTGTCCGCACAGAAAAACGGATTACTTCCCATTTCACAACAATCGTTGTTTGCTCTAGCCTCACTGGCCTATCACGAATATGAGGGGCTGGCGCTTAATGAAGACGAGAAGTCGCGGCTCGTCTCAGACCTGGCCGACAAGAACAACATGATTCTAAAAAACCATGGCCTGCTGACGGTTGGGAAAACACCTGCTGAAGCGTTTCTTTCGATGTATATTCTCGAGCACGCGTGCAGGATTCAGATCCTTGCGCAATCAGGAGGGGCTACGTTGCTGCCAGTGTCTGAACCCATTCTCGAAAGTGTCGCTGCCCAGCTGGACGCTGTTACGGTTGGACAAGGGTCGCAACTCGCCTGGCCCGGATTGCTCAGGAAGCTTGATCGCATTGATCCCTCCTACAGAGAGTAAGTAAGAGTAGCTCCGAGTAAAGTTGCAGCTAAACTTTGCGAGCGAGCATGGCAGTCTTGCTCCAGCCAATGATCTGGAGCGGCGGGAAGCGATACTCATAAACCATGTGGAAGTGTCGTTTTGTTTGACTGAGAATTTCCTGCCGCGGATGAGACTTGAAGCGAAACAGGATTTCAAGAAACGTACTCGCCGGGGAAGGCCGGCAGGGAAGATGAAGCAAATGCCCTCCAGGGGCGATCACTCTTGCGAGCTCGGTCATGCCCTCGGCAAGCGGAACGTATTCGAGCGCGCCGCTTGTAACGACGAGATCGAGAGAATTGTCGGAGAAGGGAAGTGATAAAAGATTTCCTTCAGCGAAGGTGACGTCTCGTGTGCGGCCCGGGCTTTCGGTAACTGCTTTTCTGGCGGCGCTAATCGAAGTAGCGGACAGATCGAGCGCAGTGATGTTGACTGGAAAGCGCAGCGCCCGTAGCAATGCCAGCGTAAGCAGGCCAGTCCCGCAGCCGGCGTCCAGGATCTTTGCGCCGCGGGAAACTGGAAGAGGATGGTTAGCGAAATACTGATCGAGGGATCGACCGTAGCCGTTCAGCTTGAAAGTCAAATCATAGAAAGCCGCAATCTTGTCATAGTATGAGCCCGCTCGCGCCTCATTCTTAGTTGCGGTCAGCACGTATTCCATATGTACTCCTAACAGTCTCTGATCAGAATCGCTGGAAACAAACGATCGGAAAATAAAGGGCGCGTAATTGTAGCCTCCCTCACTTTTTTACTCAACATACGAATCGCGCATGTCAGCTTCCGCCGGATAGGAAGGGCATTTTCCCCTAACTTACCACCTGCCAGGCAAATTGCCATCCGAATGCAGGTGAGTGGCTGTGTGCAAGAATCGACCCAAAGAAACGTTCCTCAGATGGGTCAATTGGGTGATTTTGACAGGAGGAGAGGATCATGAAACAAAAGCTCGTAATACTTTGCTTCGCAGGGATAGCGCTAATTGTAGGTAGCGCCTCTATATTTTCAAACTCCAGATCAGCGCCGGCGCCATCTGAAGTCCCCACCTCGGCCGAACCCGTGGTTGCGGATCAAAGATTTGAGGTTCAAATTCTGGTTGATGGAGTTCCGCTCGGGGAATATTACGCGCGCGGCAAGACCTATGTTGAGGCGATTGAGGGTGCTGAGTATGAAGTAAGAATTCGAAACCCGCTCCCTTGTCGTGTGGCGGTTGCGCTGTCGGTCGATGGCCTCAACACGATAGATGCGCGAAGGACGACGGCGTGGAACGCCAGTAAGTGGGTGATCGAACCGTACGGAACGATCAATATCACCGGTTGGCAGATGAGTTCTGAACGAGCGCGTCGTTTCTATTTCACTTCAGAGCGAGATTCCTATGCCGCGAAGCTTGGGCAAGCCTCCAACCTCGGGGTCGTTTCGGCTGCGTTCTTTCGCGAGCAACGGTCAATTCCGGTTACGGTTACACCTCCACCTCGTCCGCGTCCACTTTATGAAGAAAACGGAGGTCGCGACAGCAACTCAAAAGCATCCTCTGCTGGCTCTGGAAAAAACGCTCCCGCAATTCAGCGACAAGGCCAGATCGCGCCGGTGCCTGACGATGACTATGCGGCTACAGGCATAGGACGCTCCGTTCAGAACGACGTTCGTTGGATCAATATGGAGCTTGAATCGCGGCTGGCAGCGGAAGTAATGATTCGATATGAATATTCTGCTGCGCTAGTTCGACTGGGAATTGTGCCCCGAACTTATGTCCGGCCGGATTCTTTACGAAGACGTGAAGGAGCGACGGGTTTTGAAGACAGGCGATTTAGTCCGGAACCCTGAAAAGCAGCGCAGGAGGCAGTAGGCAGAAAACAAAGGCACTGACCAGCAGGAACCATTCCGACGCGCGAGCGATGCCCTATTTGCGCACGAGGTCGGCTGTATAGAGTTGGCGATACACTCGGTAGTTGTTCATTACTTTCTGCACGTAAGCTTTTGTTTCATCGAAGCCGACTTCTGAGGTGAACACTCCATGGTCCTTTTGGTTTGCCCGTCTTACCCAGCGAGCCACATTATCTTCGCCGCCATTGTATGAGGCAGCTACAGCCTCAGGCAGATTGGGAAACATAGCCGCAAGCTGCCCGAGATATTCGCTGCCCAGACGGATCGAAGTTTCTGGTTGGTATAGCTGGTTTTCTTGCAAATTGCTCACGCCCGCACTTGGCGCATACTTCTGGGCGGCGTCCATCGTCAGTTGCAACAATCCACGAGCCCCTGCGGGCGATTTGGCGAGGGGCCGAAACACGCTCTCTTGCCGGATAAGAGCCAGAATAAAGCGAGGATCGAGGTTGCGCGTTTTTGCGGCAGAGATAATGGACTGTCTGTAAGGCGCGGGATACCGATCGGCGACCGCGGCGACCTGCAACTTATTACGGTTCGCGCGCTCCTCAACCAGCGAACGTTTTTTAGCATCGGCAATGCTGGCTAACCGGTCGCTCGCCAGCCATCCATAATATGAATCGATTCCTGCCGGCACCGCCAGATACGCTGCGAATGCATCGTCTCGACGGCCCGCTCGATCCAAACTGTAAGCCTTCAAGTAAGCAACTTCCGCGGAGGTTGTTGCCGTACCTTTTTGAAAACTTCTTCTACTCAATTCATCAGCAGTCGAGATTGCGCGCGTCCAGTTACCTTCCGAGACATCCAGACGCAATTGCGCGAACAAAGAGTTATTGTCAGTAGACGTCCCTGCGAAACGCTGTCTGGTTCGCACAATCCAGGCGACCGCCTCCTGCAAACGGCCAGCCTCTCTCAGCGTGTCGATGGCATTCAAGTGCGCGGTCTCAATTCTTTCACCGTCGGGAAAACGATTAATGTATTCGATGTATCGGTCTGCTGCTTCGGAAGCCTTGCCCATTCGAAGCAATGAGGCAGCGCTGAAGTTAAGTCCTTCGCGACCCTCTTTTGTAGAGGAGTAATTTCGCGCCAGCCGCTCATAAGCACTGTAAGCTTCATAGTAGCGACGCTCTTGATAATAAGATCGGCCTATGCCCAGCAGGGCCTCCGCAACCCTCGGATCGTCGGGGTAGTAATTCATTAACGCCTGCCAATGTTCTCGAGCCTCATCAAAAGCGCGATTGGCGTGATAGATACTGGCGCGCCGAAGATGTTCCTCCGGACTTAGGCGTGTGATTATTCCTCGGGCATTGCGCGCGTCCCGGTCCTGCCTGCGCACAGCCTCAAGGCTGGCATCGCTGCTTCCTTGAGATGCAAGGGCATGAGAATAAGCAAGAAAGAACCCATTGGAGGCAGCGAGTCGGGGGACCGCAGTCCCCCCTAATGCCGCAGTGATAGACAGTAAGACTAATAAACGCGCTCGAGAATTCACTGCCTGTAACCTCCGCTCCTGTTGTGCCCCTCGGATCCCCAATGCTGCTTTAACCTTCGATGACTTCATAGCTCGAAACGATTTCCGCGGTTGGGCGTAATGTTGCCGCCACGCTGCAGTATTTTTGTTCCGAGAGCTCGATTGCCTGGGCGACTGATTGCTCTGAAATATTACGCCCCGTGACAATGTGATGCACTTCCATTCGCTTAAAGCTCCGCGGATGATCTTCTCTGCGTTGGCCTCGCACTTCCACCCGATAGGCCGTCACGTTTTGGCGCTTCTTCTTAAGGATCGAGACTACATCGACGCCGGTGCAGGATCCGAGTGCCAGCAATAGCAGTTCCATTGGGCTCGGCGCGCAATTACGGACACGATCCGTATCAAGCGTAATCGCATGACCCGAAGGCGTGCAACCGATAAAGAGATCATCGCCCGCAAACTGTACAACCGCTTTGGGATCCTGAGAACTCATTCGGGTACCTCGCACCGGAAGAATAACACAATGGCTAACTGAGGCCTGGGAGAAGTCTAAATTGCGTTTTAGATTCGAACTCTCAGTTAATTACAACATTTTGCCAGCGAAACCCGGGGCTCAAGCCACCCTATGGCACGGGCTTTGTAGGAGGCTTTGTAGGAGTAAGTTTACACTCTAGAACCGTTGTCTCTAATTCGTGGGAGAGGGGTTTCCTGTGACTTGAAATGATTTAGCACTCCGGACCGAGACGTGGCCGAGCCGATTTGTTTCTTTAAACTTGGAGGGGAAGAAAAATGATTACAATTAGAAAAACGCTTGTAGCGTTTCTCGCCGTGGTGGTTTTCTCCGCGGGAGCTACGCTAACTCAAGCGCAACGTCAAAGCTATAGGGGAACGTTTCGTTCTGTGCGGCAGCTGATACTGCGAATCGAAAACCGTACCGACGTTTTCCGTAATAGTATAACCGCGCAAAATAGCCCCATTTTCGGAACAGGCGGAGATAACCTGACCAGCCTTGTACAAGACTTAGCGACGGCTGTCGATCAATTACGAGAACGCTTCGACAGGAGAGCATCGACGGCAGCGGATGCGCAGCAGGTGCTTAACCGCGCTGCGCTAGTCGATCGTTTCATCACAGACCGAAATATTCGTGGTTCGGTAGCCTTACGTACATGGCCTAACTTGCGCACGGACTTAAACCAACTGGCGAGTGTTTATCACCTGAGTTGGCCGTCGACAGGTCAAACCTATCCGAACACTATTTATCCGAATGGTAATCAAGCGCCATACGCTGCGAATCGCTTGACAGGAACTTATCGACTTGATCCATCAAAGAGTGACGATCCTGGTCAGGCGGCTGACCGGGCCACCCAATCTCTACCTTACGGCGATCGCACTAGTCTGCGGGATCAGTTAGCGGCCAGGCTTGAGTCACCGGATCAGATTGCGATCGATCTGCATGGGAGAGACGTGACCATTGGGTCGTCACGCGCGCCTCAAATCACGTTTTCAGCCGATGGTGTTGAGCGAGTTGAGACAGCAGACAATGGTCGCACTATTCGCGCCCGGGCGACGCTTAATGGCGAGCAATTGATGGTCAGCTCAACGGGAGATCGGGATAGTGAATTTAACGTTACGTTCAACCCCATTGATAACGGGAGCAGACTTAGCATTACTCGAAGAGTTTATGCTCAAGGTCTTTCGAGCCCGGTAGTTGTGCAGAGCATATACGATAAGACGTCGGACGTTGCTCGTTTCGATATCAACGGTGGACCACAGGCGTATCCAAACACCACCACGTCGGGTACTGACTTTATTGTACGCAACGGAGAAACGGTGCTTGCTGTCCTCGATAATGGTCTTTCTAGTGCAAATGCGAAGGAGGGCGACCGTTTCACAGCTACTGTGCATCAGCCTGCTCAGTTTGAGGGCGCGACGATCGAGGGTCGCGTTTCTAACGTTCAGCGCAGTGGGCGTATAACCGGCCGTTCCCAGATGACTCTGAACTTCGATACCATTCGTCTAAGCGACGGCAAGTCATACCGCTTTGCAGGTATTCTCGAATCAGTGAGAACGACTCAGGGCGAGACAGTCAGAGTCGACAATGAAGGGTCAGTTAGAGACGACAGCCAGACTACTAAAACCGCTCAGCGAGCAGCTATCGGCACCGCAGTGGGCGCAATTATTGGGGCCATCGCCGGCGGCGGTAAAGGTGCCGCTATAGGTGCCATTGTCGGAGCTGGAGGCGGGGCCGGATCTGTTTACGTGCAGGGTCGCGACGATCTTGAATTGACGCGCGGCGCGGAGTTAACAATTCGTGCTACGGGGCCACGGTAAGAAGCTTTCAGCAAGTAATTCGATGAAACACCAAGGGCCGGCTACGAAAGTTGCCGGCCTTTATTTTCGTTTGAAAACAGAAGACTATGTTACTATTTTGGAGTTCAGACCCTCGCTGCAATGAGTATACTCCTAAAGGTAGTAGTCCCAGAGAAGTCGGGACCGGTTTGCGTTAAAAACGTGTGGAGGTCCAATGCATGCCAAGAGTCCTGGTGGTCGATGACGACCAGACTATTCGTGACGCACTTTACGAGCTTCTGTCCGAAGACTATGAGTGCCAAACAGCTGAAACGGCCGAAAAGGCCTTCACGAGGCTCGAGGGCGACCCCTACGATGTTGTTCTTACTGATATCTCGATGCCTGGGTTGAGCGGGTTAGAACTATTAGGGCACGTACGCCAAAAATTTCCCAACACACCGGTAATAATTATTTCGGGTATTAGCGATCAGGAACACACTCAGGGGTTGATCCAGCTCGGGGCTTTCGACTTTCTCATAAAACCTTTTAGGCTCGAATTAGTTGAGAAGAGTGTGAAGAAAGCTGTGGAGTACCGGAGGCATTTGCTTCAAAGTTCTTCGTCTAATGAGCAACCTCCAGATGGAATCGCGAACCAAAACGAAGCGATCGATTAGAAAGCGCGACAGATGAAGCCGGTAGATAAGGTGGGTGAGCGCTGGAGTTTAGCTTGAATTAAGCCGCAACAATTGAGAAGGCCGCTCGCTTGACCGCCACGTTGTGCCGTCTGCAAATATCCTCTGCCAGCTCACCAATGCGTTCAGCGCTGAACGGCTTGGTGACGACCCAGTCAACGTTAGCTTTTTTCTGCTCATCAGAGCCAACAGCTTCCCCCCAACCGGTAATTACGGCGATAGGAATGGTTTCGTTGCGCTGACGAATGGCGTGGGCGAGCTCCCAGCCACTCATTCCGGGCATGCCAACATCGGTGAAAATGCCGTCAAACTGATGCGCTTCGAAAAGGCCCAGTGCCTCCCGGCCGCCTTGAGCCATATACACTCGGCAACCTGCATTCTCAAGCAAATCGCGCAATAGTTCTCGGACCGCTTCTTCGTCGTCTACAACCAGGATCTTGGGTTGATTCTTGTCGAAGGTACGTGCGACGTTAGTGTTTGGTGTCCCGACAAATGGCTTTTCAACTTCGACCTCAGGCACGATTGAATCCTCGGCAACTTTGGCTTTCGGAAGACTTATTTTGAACTTTGTACCGGCTCCTACTTCGGACTCAACCACAACAGAACCTTCGTGACGCCTGATGATTCCGAAGCTAACCGCCAACCCCAGGCCCATACCTGCTTTGCCTTTTGTGGTAAAGAACGGATCAAAGATACGTGACTTAACTTCTGGAGCCATTCCTGTTCCGGTGTCGCCAACCGAAATTACAACCGTGTCACCAACGTCTTCTGCTGCTAAAGTCAGGCGGCCGCCCCCGGGCATAGCATCCACCGCGTTAAAGACCATATTGACGAGAACTTCGCGCAACTCCGATTCGTCACCCATGACTTTCGCCTTTGAATGGATCTGCACGTCAAGGGTGATTTGAACGTTTGAAGCCTCGGCGAGATCTTTCCAGCGTGGCCTCGTGACCTCGCTCACGTCGAACAGTATCTGGTCAATGGAAACTGGCTCGAAATCGTGGGCCCTGCGTTGGCGCGCAAAGTCCTGGATTCGCTTTACTGTCCGTGCGCCGTCTTCAGCGGTTTTGACTATGATGTTTAGCCCACGCTGAATCTTTTCAGGATCATTGGTGCGGAGCATCAACTGCGCGCGTCCGAGGATACCGGCAAGCGTATTGTTGAAATCGTGAGCCACCCCGGAAGCTAACTCCCCCAGCGCGGAAAGTTTTTCCATTTGCGAGAACTGTTCGCGTATGCGGTCCTGCTCAGCTATGTAATGTGATAGTTCTGCAACGTGACGTTGGGCCTGCTCGGCTTGCGCTAAAGAGGCCTCAATGTTTTTCAGGTAGGTGCGATAGGTGAAAAATACGATTGCGATTATAGGAATGGATATGATCAGGGCATAGAATCCAAACTCATGAATGAGTTTGGCAACGACTGCCGCCGCGGAGGCGCCAGCGAAATAAGTAATGGAGGTCCACAGGTAATGTCTCTTCCACATTTGCCAGATTGGCTGGCGTGCTTTCAGAGCTCCGCAAAGTGCCACGATACCGGAGTTCGACGCGTATTGCGCAAGAGCCATAATGACCATAGCTGAGATGAATCTAGCTGATAATGAGCTCGCGGCCAACGAAACCGGGTCTCCAAAATAGAAACTTAAAGCGTAGGACGTGACACAGGCAGTCCATGCTGCACATCCCCAGTTGAAGAGAATAGTTGAGGGTTTCCGACAGAACCGAAACGAAGAGAGCACTGCTTCGGTGCCCGCCATAAGAACTGCGGCCTCGCAACCGTAGAGCAAGAGAGTTAGAAAGATGAAAGTATCCGACACCGAAATTTGGGAACTAAACTGAGGAATTCGGATCGTTATTCTCGAGCTAAGAAAGAGTGTCAACACCGCAAGCACGGCAAATCTGAAATCAACGACTTTGGGGTCTAGCCTGTAGGCCGCCACAAAGTAGATCAAGCCACCGCCGCAAGTGATGGTCCACATGTAGGCGCTGGTTAATCTTTTATTGTTAATTTCTGAATTGAATAACATCGCGATGGAGCGGAGCGGACCGTGTGGGGTCGCGCCCAAAGATTCTGCCGGCGATGACTGAGTTGAGATAACGGTGGCTGAGCTCATTTCCGCACCTTAGGCTCCGAACGAGAGTGCCTTACACCAGGAAAATCGTGTCATAGACCGAGCGGAGCTTATAGCCAGCCCGCTGATAAAATGTGTGTGCCTCTTTGTTGTTCGCATTGACGAGAACGCAGACCGACTGTGTGCGAGAGAGCAGTGTGCGCGCGAGTTGCGACATGCAGCGCAAGCCGTGGCCTTTCAAACGATGCTCCTTATTTAGCCAGACGCCTTCAAGATAAATTACTGAAGAGGTGTCGGATAAGATGTCCGCCTTGAAAATAAGCTCACCATCTTCAACCCATACCCACGTCCGACCCTGTTCAATGCGCCGACCGCACCGTTGGCGAAAACCTTCGGGGTCTCGCTCGAGTGGGTTCACACCGCTTTCGTCGAACGCCATCCGGGCCTGTATCGGCATAACCAGCTCCAGCTCGGCGATGGTCGCCAGGCGGAGGCTTGGCACCTGTTCCCTAGCTTCGACGGGCCATTGCAGTTCGAAAAGCAGTTCACTGCAGGCGAGGCGCATCTCCTGGCCCACTTCCGCATAGCAGTTCCAAAAGTCGTCTATACGTTCCTTTTCACCCATGATCATGTGAGCAGTGGTGCAGGTCTGCGCAACCTCCGCCAATGCTTCCATAGCACGGTCGGTGGTGGTCTCCAGCAGGGTTGCATGACCGATTAAGGCAACGCCTTCGAGTTGGCCCTCGCGATTGCGGCAACCATAGAAGGTGCCACGGTTGAGTGAGCTCACGATGCCGTTGTCTTGGATGAAACCAACCATCGCCACTGTATGAATGGGACGTTGGGCAAGAAACTTGAGCACTTCAGCTTCATCGCTTGTGTTTAGTTCAGCGACCTGAACTAAAAACTGGTGTGCGGAAACTTGCCGGTAAGGCGTTTTGGCTAATGCAAGGGAGTTTTGTTGATACATGGTGATTGTTTTCTTAAGCGGTTGTGACAATCGTCCGTTTTAACTCAGCGTATCTGACAGCTCAGTAGCCAGGATAATTATCTCCAGCGTCCGGCTCTATCGGCATACAGTCAGAGGGGTCACCGCCGAGCATCGCCGAGTTAGCTTGGATTATTGCGTCACCCAACAGAACTCCGTCGCCAAGCAATACGCCGTCGCCAAGCAGCACACCGTCCCCGAGCAGGACACCGTCACCAAGTAAGACTCCGTCGCCCAGCAGCACACCAGTTGAGCAGAAAGATCCGCCGGCGCCCATAGTAGTGCCGTCGCCAATGGGAATGCTGTCCCCGAGGAGTACACCGCTGGAAAGCATCGCTCCGTCACCCAGGAGCACGCCGTCACCCAAGAGGACGCCGTCGCCTAGCAGGACGCCCTCCGCGTAGATCTTCTGATAGTTAGTAATCAGGGAACTACCGGTCGCATAAGTACTCCCAACAATGATTCCCTGTGACCATTGGAAGGTGCACGTTCCAGAGTTTGTCGTGGTGATTACATAGCCCAGCGCACTTACCGTCTGGATGTGATCATTGTAAGAAATACTTGATTGAGCCGTCGGAGCCTCCGCCGTCAGTAGCGGGGCACCGAGAGCTGTAGTTGAACTAAGATCTGTACGAATTAACTTCGCGACTCGCACTGCGCCATCGATATTCAGCTCCCCAGCCCCTTGCTCCAACATGTTGAATCCAGGAAGCTGCTGCGCTGTATACATCAGAATTGACTTGATCATGTTCGGTGTCAGTGTTGGATTCGCCTGCAACAGCAACGCGGCTGCTCCTGCTACTATTGGCGAGGCCATTGAAGTGCCACTAAGTTTCATCTGTTTGCGCGCGGGATTAAGACTCACCTTGGCATCCAAAGATGGATTATGTGTTACGAGCAAATTGTTTGGCGACTCGGCAAATAGGGTCTTGTTACCGGGTGCGGAGAGTTCCGGTTTAATAACGTTATCGAAGTGCTTTACACCATTTATATCCGTCCAAAAGCTGCGCGTTGGGCCGCGTGAGCTATAGGTCGCGACGTTATCATCGGTCCGGTTATCGGTACCCTTCGTATCTACCGCGCCAACTGTAATCACCGAGGGCTCGTTGCCAGGCGAGTGTATGTGTCCATAAATCTTTTGACCAAGGGCGTCCTTACCATTGTTTCCAGCGGCAGCCACGACGACTATACCGGCGTCAACAAGCTGGCGAGATGCGATACAGATGGGGTCGGTTTGATAGGAATTGATAGCCGGCATTCCTAAACTCATGTTTACTACGCGGATGTTGTAGATCTTGCTCTTACCTAGAACCCAATCCAACGCATCAAGCACGGATGACACGGTGCCAACGCCTTTGGAGTTAAGTACACGCAGATTAATGATGTCAGCTTTGGGTGCGATTCCAATGTATTTGCCCCTCGAGACAACGCCATTTCCCGCAACAGCTGCTGTTACGTGCGTACCGTGGCCGTATGGGTCGTCGGTGCGGCCTTCGCCGGTAAAGTCCTGACTAGCGACAATTCGCGATTTCCCCGTTTGAGCATCGCTAAATGAGTCATGGGCGGCGTAAACTCCCGAATCCAATACCGCGACACCGATGCCGGCCCCATCCAATGAATTACCGTTAGGGCCCATCGATCTAACATTATCCGCGCCAGTTGTTTGAGCTATATGTCCACCAAGAGATCTGACCTCGCTATCGATCGAAGCAAACTCTACTTCGGGGAAAGACTGAAGAGAAGCGACGACGCTTGCAGGTAGTTGGACCGCCAACACGTTGAAGTTTTTAAAACTTTTTACTTTTACTCCATTCCCATTGAGCAGAGCGGTAAGGGGCCCGCTGCTTCGGTCGTTAAGCTGGAGAATGACTTTAACGAGGTCTCCACCGGATTTCTTGCCCACCTGGTCGCGGAGGTCCGAAGCTATCTTGTCTTTCTTGCGCCCTTTGGCGGATCCAACCTTTCCCGGCTTGGGGGCGGCCTTCGCCCTGTCGTTCAGCATGATGCCGGCACACAAGGAGATCACCAAAGACAAACAGGTAAGCCAGGTCAATGCAATGGATCGTTTAGTTCTTTTCATGGATTCTCTCCTCGGGCCGTCTCCTTCAATCTTAATCGCCCATTAAACAAAGAATGGGTACTTCCGTTTGGCATGGCCTGTGCCAAACTCACTAGGCACGGTCAACTTGTTTATTAGGCTGGGGTTAAGAGGATCTTTCCCGAAGGATAAGGAGCTTCTCGCTTCCAGTCTGATGTGCTTCGGTCAGATTGATGACTTGGCACTGGTCAGTTTGATAGCATTTCGCGAAATGGAAACTTTTAAAGAATTGCCGCAGGACATTGAGATTTTTCGAGATCGAACTTGGCATCGGGAGCCGGAGTCCCGAATTGAGGAAGTGTTAGCTGCGGAAAAGTTCGTTGATCGATTAGGTTTCTGCTCAGCTCTGACGGATTCGCGCCGGCCCGGGCCTTCTTTATATATTGCGGTATGCGGACGCCGTGATGCTCACACGCCCCGCCATGTTCAGAAAGATCCGGAGAGCAGTCTCGCATGGACCATAAAAGATGGGGTTCTGCGACATGGTCGTACTTATTACGGCAAGTTGCGTGGGACCCGTTCCATCTTTGTAGCGCGAAGATTGGTTCCTCATTTCAACGCTCTGCGGGGCGTTAAACGCAAAGAAGAACAGTTACTTTTGTCTCAGCCTGCGCAAAATATTCTCAAGATTCTCCGTAAAGAGTGGGAAATGTCCACACGAGACCTTCGCATTGCGAGCAGGATCAAGGAGCGGGGCAGCTTTACCCGAGCGATCGACGAACTTCAAAGAGTATTCAAAGTTATACCAAGCGAGGTTATTTACGAGCCAATATTCACCTACATCTGGTCGTTGGCGGAGAGCAGGTTTCAGGATGAGCTGGAAACGAAAGTTAGCAGGGAAGAAGCGCTGAAAGAGATTGCGCGTGCTTATCTAACGGGCGCCGGCATGACTCTGAGAGGCGAACTTGCGCGTGTGACCGGTTTATCAAACCCGGAGGCAGGAATTGGTAATTGGGCGCTTGTAGATGAAGGTTTCGCAACGCGGGTAGCGCCAGGCGTTTACCGTCTCAAAGAGTTAGGCTAGGCAATCAAGTTTTGATTTTGTTTGGCGAAGTGTCCGCCGGGCCGACCGACCTCGCCGGAGGTTTTTCGTCTTGAATCTGCTCGATTTCGCGTAGTGCCTCTCGTTCCAAATTAGCCATCTCAAGCACTAATGGAAGCTGTTCCTGAGAAGTGGCCAGCCGTCGCAGCATCAAATTCGTTTCACTCTGGTTGAGTGCGCGGTTCGCTGCGGCTTCGATGGTTTGGAGTCGGGCCTTTGCTTCCGATAGGCGGACAGTCGCTTCTTGCCGGAGTAACTCGAAACGCTGTTGATCGGAAAGTAGATCATTCAGAAGAGAGCTCGTATCCACATCTCGTATGTAGCGCGTGCGATTAATCTGACGCTCGATCTTCAATATTCCTGCGCGTGACTTGGCGATAATCCTGGTTGCCGTCAGGCGAGACGCCAGCGTCTCGCAGTAGGCGTCTGCCAGCAAAGGATTCTTCTGCTTAAGTTCGCGCCAAGTAGTCCGCTCCTCCGAAGAAAGCTCCGAAATAAACCAACCAACCTCGGCTGCCGTTATTCCGTCGGCGGCAAGCCGGTCGCGCAATCGACCGCGCCAGCGCTTGCGATAAAGTAAAAGAAAAATTAGAACTACCAGGCCGACAACTAAACCCAATCCCATTGAAACAAAGGAAAGCAGAAGATAAACGGCAGCCGAATCGGTTGTGACAGAGGCAAGAAATAACAGGAGGAAAATTACTGGAAGCGGAAGACTGACGACTAAAAAAGAAACCCACGGGGTCCAGCTCAATAGCCTCGCGGTTCTCTCGTCGCTGCCTTTTAGTTTTCCGGATGTTGTTTGAAGCATGCTTCCATCAGATCACCGCAATTTGTTAATCCGTCGGCCGCGATCTTAGCTGGTAACCCAAAGCTTCGCCAGTTTAGCCACGATCGCGATAAGCGCTTGTGTGCTGATGCTTGTATAATGCGTTTGAAGTCTTAATGCGAACAGGAGCAGACATGAGGCGCGTTCAAATACGAAGAGCTATTATCGATCTTATGGCAGTGGCTATTGCTATCGTTTTTGTGAGTGGAAACGAAAGTGGGTTAGCTCAATCGCCCAGAGGTTCTTCCCGCAGTAGCTCTAGCAGTAGCTCTGGAGGTTCTGCCAGGCCAGTAATTATTCCTCTGACCATTCGCGTGAAGGGAGCGACAGCGCCACGCGAACTAGAATTGCGAACTGTGGACTTGACCGTAAGTGAAGATGGTGAACCTCAAACAATTTTATCCATCCGCGCAATGGGAACAAACTCGCCCATAAACCTAATCCTGCTCATCCAGGACGATGTGGTCTCATCCATTGCCCTGGAGATCAAATCGCTTGCTGACTTCATACGCCGACTACCGCGTGGGTCCCGTGTATCAGTCGGCTACCTTCGAGCCGGTAGTTTGCAAGTGCGTCAAAAGTTTAACGCTGACTTGGAAAAGGCAGCCAAGTCTCTCAGGTCGCCTCTCGGGGTTGCTAGCGCCGCGCCATACAATCCCTACGTCGAGGTGATCGAAGCATTGAAGCGATTTGATTCCCAGCCGGCTGGGCGCCGGGCTGTTCTGCTGGTTTCGGACGGACTTGATATCTCCCGTGGCATCGATTCAAGTTCGGCAGCGCAAAGTTTGGATCTACAACGTGCAATAAGTGAAGCACAGAAGCGCAGCGTGGCGATTTATGCATTTTTCGCCCCGACAGTCGCGTCCTCGACGAATGGAAATTTGATAGCGAATGCACAGAGTTCGCTTCAAAGATTGTCCGACGAAACTGGAGGCCGAGCATTTTTCCAGGGCTTCAGCGCTCCCACGAGCTTCGATCCGTTCATCAAAGAATTAAACTCCGCGTTAGATATGCAGATAGCGCTTACATACCTTTCGACCCATTCTAAAAAGGGTTTTCACCGGGTAAAAATCAGTTCATCTACACCTGGTGTAGAAGTACATTATCCGGCCGGTTATACGCGTTAAGGAGTGGAAACAAATTTTGCGGCTCTTGTGCGGGTTATTGAACCGATGCGGGGAGCAGGGAACCGCGCCGGTCAGTTGCAGTTGCCCAACCATCTGCGAGCCTGCCAATCATTCCGTGGAAATGAATCTCACCGGCTGAAAGTACTACCACAACATCACCCGCGTGGAAGCGAGAATTGTCCAACTGAAACCGAACGACGGTGGCTTGCCCGTTCTCCTGCTCAAGTGTTTCGTAAGAGAATTCGTTGGCTTCCACAACGTAAGTTTGGGAATTGTTGGCTACTCTTTGTTCGTCTGGCACGTAATCTCCTAAAGGACTCGCTTTTTGAAAATGTCGGGGTGGTGACTCCGAGCATTGTATTAATCGATTTCATTAGTCATTATTTCCTAAAGTGTTGCATTCGGCAACAGGACTCGCTATTGGAATCGTCGCAGTCGCATATGGCCATACCTATGAATCGCTGCAGCGTCGTACGGCAAATCCATGGATAACCTTTACCCCGGCGACCGGGAACAACATGAACCTCAACTATTTTATCGACCGGCTGTCGACGAATCGCGACGTATTTGAAAGTCTCGTTAAAGGCGTCAACCTCGGACAGGCTAGATGGAAGCCCTCACCAGACAAATGGTCGATGGTGGAGGTAATTAACCATCTCTATGACGAAGAAAGGGAAGACTTTCGTGCCCGCCTTGGATCAATCCTCGCCGATCCTAAACAATCTTGGTCCCCTATCGATCCCCGAAACTGGGTTATCACACGTGGGTACAATGAAAGAGAACTTGATACATCACTTAATAATTTCTTAACCGAACGAGAAAAATCGCTTGCGTGGTTAAGACAGTTGTCGGAGCCCAATTGGGAGAACCGCTACGAACATCCGGATGGAAGATCCCTGTGTGCCGGTGATCTTCTTGCATCCTGGCTGGCTCACGACTTCCTTCACATCAGACAATTGGTGAGGCTTCATTGGCAATATGTAGGCGCCATATCAGATCCCTATCAAACGTTATATGGCGGGCCCTGGAAAGAGTCGTAGAGTTATTATGGTAACTTACGTGGGTGAGTTTCCTACATCAAGGCGAGGCTCCAGCCGGCGCTTTGGCCTCAGCGCGCTTTTGAACGATGGCTTCGACGCCGCGCCCCGCTCAGCGTGACAAGTATCCCGGCCTACGCCATGTCGGAATGGCCTGACATCATTGCCACGCGGGAGAACCCGCTAGATAATGTAAACGGACTCGAAGTGTTTATTCCTGATGAAAAACGGCGCGACTATCAACCGGAGAATTAGACGCGGCTGCGGATATCGGTGCGCCATTGGGTAATCTTCCCACAGAGAAAAGGCTTTAGTGTTGTAACAAAAAAATAGACAAAGTGAGATCTAATACATGGCTGCCGTACTGATTGTTGATGATGACTCGACCATCCGCGAAGTGCTCAATGACCTATTCGCCTTGGATCATGAGTGTCAAACAGCGGAGGCTGCGGAGCAGGCGCTGAGTCTCTTGGAAGCCCAGCGTTTTGACTTGGCAATAGTCGACATTTCGCTTCCGGGGATGAGCGGATTGGAACTACTGGGCCACATCCATCAGCGGTGGCCCGATACACAGGTAATAATCATTACGGGGATTGACTACCACCAGTTTATTGGCGACCTCATTAAGATGGGAGCCGCCGATTACCTGGTTAAGCCTTTTCAATTGCAAGACGCCGAAACAAAAGTGGCCCGAGCAATCCTGCGTAAAGAGGGGTGGTTAGACGCCCTCAAGGAAAGCGCTGATCGTGCACTAAAGCAGGCTCAGCCGCTGGAGGTATCGGCCGGAATGATCGAGCGGCGAAGGGCGGTGCGGTACAACGTGCAACGTTCTGCGCGACTGCTATTCACGACCAGGCCGTCTGACTTGTCTTCTGCCGACACTTCGCAGCCCACACCCTCGATTGTTGGCCACACGCGCGATATTAGTGCGACGGGACTTTCGCTCATCGTGCCGGGAGTGCATCAAAGCGACATGAAGTTTTTTGGGGTGCGCGCGCCGCTGCAAATCATTCTCGGTTTGCCAACGATAATGATCGACATTGAATTGAAACCGATACGCTATGAATGGCTTTTCGGACAAGGCGAAAATAGAGGGTATCTCATCGGCGCCACTATCACTCGCATCAGTGACGAGCATCGTGAACTACTCAGCGATTACCTGGGTCAGGTTCTAAATCCAACAGTAAGTTCTCAATAGCGTCTCTCGAAGTGGGCTGTCTGAGAAATCTCGATAACAACGACGATTTACGGCGGTCTGCATTTATCTTGGCTAGGTACCTCGAACCTCTATGGATTTCGGAGTTCGAAGGAAAGATTTGGCGACTGGCTTTTGAAACCAATAAACGAACGACGAGCATGATCCAGGCAAATTGATGGATTCTCTTTTAGGGAGGAAGTATGAGAACAGCAGGAAATAATCGGCTTGAAGTAGGCCGCCTCGCGCTTGTTGTTTTGAGTCTATTCATGTTTTCCGGTTGTGCGCCAGCGCAACGCATGAGTTCAAATGAACAGATGGACCATCACACGGAATCCGCGACTGGTCGTGATCCGAGCGCGGCTTCTGACACACAGGAATGGGCCAGGGTGCGACTAGCGAAGTCTCCGAGGCATCAGGAGTGGGTAAAGGTTAGATACAAACCGGCCGGCAGCACCACCGAACGCGAGTTGAGCGCTTTTGTCGTCTATCCGGAAGTTAAGACAAAGGCAACAGCGGTGATTGTAATTCATGAAATCTTTGGGATGAGTGATTGGGTACAAAGCTTGACTGACCAGTTAGCTGAAGCCGGTTACGTAGCGATTGCGCCGGATCTGCTTTCGGGCATGGGACCGAATGGAGGCGGGACGCGCGAGCTGCAGGCACAGGATAGCAATGCTGTGGGCAAGGCAATAAGAGACTTACCACCGGATCAGATCACTGCTGACCTTAATGCCATTGCCGACTATGTTTCAAAATTACCCGCGGCCAACGACAACGTCGTGACGGCAGGTTTCTGCTGGGGAGGCAGCCAGTCGTTTCGTTATGCGACAAACAATCCGAAGTTGAAAGCTGCGTTTGTCTTTTATGGTTCAGCGCCGATGAAAGGACAAGATATTGACAAGGAAGCGCTCGTACAAATCAAGGCTCCTGTGTATGGCTTCTACGCGGGCAACGACGCGCGCATCAACGCCACGCTGCCGCAGACAATCGAGGCGATGAAGGATTTGAAGAAGAAGTATGAACCAGTTACATACGAAGGCGCAGGACACGGCTTTATGCGCGCTGGAGAAGATCCGAACGACAAGAACCCCGCTAACAAAAAGGCTCGCGATGAAGCGTGGGTGAGATGGAAAGCGATACTCGCAAAGATCTGATGCGGACAGCGAACCCGGAGAAGAGTGGAGCGTCAGGGCAGGAAAAGGCAGAACTTTTCACTGCCTAGTCGTCCCTATTCAGAAACTCAGAAATCCTATCAATGGTTTCGTCCGGTTTCTCTTCCTGTGGGACGTGTCCACATTGTTCTATAACCTCCAGCGTTGAATTTGGAATAGCTTGATGGAGCAGCTCTCCGACTTTGAGCGGGACAACCCTATCGTGTCGTCCCCACAAGATGAGTGTCGGAACCGTTATGGTTTCCAGCTTGGAGATGAGTTCATCGACGCTTGGGGGAATGCATTGCTTCGCTGTTTGTAATAGCGCATGTCGCGCACCTGGGCTACGCATTGGGCCAACGTAAGCTGCGACCTGTTCGCTGGTGATTGTTTCAGGCGCAAAATAGGAAAAACGTAAAACATGTTTCGCGGTAGCTTTACTCGGCAACAAGAAGATAAAGAGTTTTCCTAAGCCAGATCTCAGAAGTTTGAGATAGCTTGGTAGATATTCTTTATGACCGCCGCTGTCGATCAGCACAAGTTTTGAAAGTCGACCAGGATCTTGTTCACAGAGTCTGACGGCGACGAGTAGGGCCACACTGCCGCCGAACGAGTTTCCAACTAGCGTCAGATTCGTCAGATTATCTCCAAGAATAATGTTGTAAATATTGTCTGCGTGCTCCTGGATGGAGTACTGCTTGTCGTGAGGTTTGGGCGATGCTCCAAATCCCTTGAGATCAACTAGTATTAGCTTGTTCGTCTGAGAAAAATGTTTTTTGAAATGCCGCCAGGTAAATATGTTAGCTCCCAAACCGTGCAGACACAGTATTGGATCACCACTACCGTAAACCTCCTTGTATAGGGCGATAGAGGATGCGGTTTGACCGTTCATGGAGCTATCTACTTAAGGTTCCGGCACGCGTAGATCTACTCGTAGAAAAACACCGCGTCAGTAGTCAAGTACTGCGCGCGACTGCATTTGCTCAGTTGCTATTATCGCCGCGCCGTGGGAGATCTTGGCGTTCGGAAGCCCAAAGATTTAGACAGCTCTTAGAACAATATGCTTTGCAACCCTGATACGAGACTGGCAAACGCTGGTCCATTCATGATACTCGGTTCGGCCCACGTGGGTGTGTCGATAATTCCCGGAACCGCTGAAGTCGGTGGTGCTCATGTCGCCTGGATTCGCGGCGGGTGGACAAGGGACATCGCCGGCCAGCGCTGACACGGTAAACGCTGCGGTTAATACAGCGGAAAAGCAAAGTCGGCGGAAACTTTTCATGTTATTGCCGCTCATGAAGATGAGATACTGTTAACACTGAGTTGTGGTTAACAAAAATTGCCTGGAGTGCCGGAAGATTATGCCCGGCACCGTGAAATGTCAACGCCTTCTTATCGTGAAAACTGAGCCGACAAACATGAGCGCGCGCTGCTGCGTTGTAGGCGGAGGCCCAGCGGGGAGTTTGGCGTGCCCATTGATGTTTTATGGTTTCGCATATCTCAACGCGCGGAGGATGGCGGCCAAACGCTGGGTCGGATTGTTGACGGTAAGATTATGGTAATGCTCAATCGAGTTGAGGAGTTGCGCGATTGGGACGACATCAGGTTGTTGACAGTCGTGGTAGATCGGTTACGTACATGGTACCGGCCCGGACTGCTGTGTATAGGAGATGCAGGCAGCTGTATTCGTTTGAATGCGGAACCTCAATTCGGAGACCACAAGACAAAGAGGTGGGGCGGCTAGTGGGACTCGAACCCACGACCTCTTGATCCACAATCAAGCGTTCTAACCGACTGAACTATAGCCGCCATAGTTAGTTTTAAAAAGCGTTTGAGCTGTAATGCCCCTGGCAGGACTCGAACCTGCGGCCCTCTGCTTAGCTTCCAGCATCAGGCTTTCCCTGACCGCCCGTTTCGCACAGGTTTGCTGGCTGGACTATATCTTGGACATCACAGTCCCGGCCCGTATAGTCTCTGAGGAGCCCCTTCCCATGGTTCGTAACGTGAGAAAGGTTTCCTGCGGATTACCCAATCCTCGTGGTTTGTTACTCAAATCGATCGAGTACCAGAGGCTCTAAGGGCGTCCCCGCATATGGGGCCGTCCACTTAATGAGTTCTTAGTCTAAATTCCCCATTAAGGCTCCAACAAGGCAGATGCTCTATCCGCTGAGCTACAGGGGCACATGCCTGGCGCGGCGATGTTAGCATGTAGAAGACCGGGATGGTCAACTGTGAACTTGGTCGAAGAAAAAATAAAGAGATCGCCAAGTGAAGGCGATCTCTTCAGACAAGTTGAGAAAGCTGATTAGGCTGCTCGATGTTGTTCCGTAGTCTCAGCGAAGACTCGACGACCGTTCAAGGCGTCATCGATTATCTCCCTCACGGCGGAGGTATCGGGGTTCACATCCATTCGATCACACGCGCGTAAGTGGCGGAGAATGCCTTGTGTGGCAATCTCCAAGGCTAAGCCGCCCAATTTCGAGTAACGCCTGGCCTGAATGTGGTCAATTCTTAGAATCCGCTCGTCCAGCGGCAAGTGTCTATCAAAAGTCACGGTTACGTTTTTATCCTCCAAAACCGCATGGTGCGGCCATTTTTATTGCGAATCTTAGATGCCCCAGTTAACCCTGGGGATGCAGATCCTCGCATTTGGGACCGATTCAGGTCCCGCGAAATACGTTGGCTCCGATAGCCTTTTTTTAGGGGTTCAGCAAAACGACAGATTATACCCTAAGCATGGCGAAAAACACCAGCTTTTTAAAGGTAGGATTCGGACCCGGCCCCGACCGCGTTTTTGGCGCGGCCGGTTACTCGAGTTTGTGCCCCGTAACAAGCCCATATTTTGCGTTTAGGGCGCATAAAAACGTAAGCGCCGCCCCGGGTTCACTAAATATGAACTGACGGGCGGCGCTTTAAACTCTTTAGTCCAGAAACTCTTTAATCCGGAACTCGAGGACTGCTTACATTATTTCTTGGGTAAGACTGTATCTTTCATGCCTTTGCCGACACGAAACTTCAGAGTTGTTTTCGCTGGAATCTGGATGGTTTCTCCAGTCGCAGGGTTTCTTCCCTCCCGCGCCTTCCTTTCGGACTTAACGAGTTTGCCGAAACCGGGAAGTACGAATTCGCCGTTAGACTTAACTTCCTGCGAAGCCAGGTTATAGAGTTCGTCGAAAAACTCCTTCACCTGCCCGCGCTTCATTCCCGTCTTTTCCGCAAAGTGATTGAAGACTTCCGACTGAGTCATGCGCTTTCTGCCTGTCGCGGCTTTGGTCGCCATAGTCTGGTGTGACACCTCCGATGAGACTTAATTAAAAAGCTATTCAGGCACTCATATATCACACTCAAGCAGCAAAGTCTCGAAAAAATGTCCATTTCTGGCGGTTTTTTCCGAAAAAAGTCGCTCCGCGACCCTTCAAAATCGGTTCGGCTGTCGGGAGGGCTCGAGTCGATCCATTGAAGGTGACGTGGAAAGGCGTTAAGTAGGGGGTGGTCGGGGCGAGAGGATTCGAACCTCCGACCTCCCGATCCCAAACCCCAGGTTCGGCAAAGATGCAAGTTTTTGCCTTTTCGAAAGTTGGAGCCACCAAAGATTCTCGAGCATTTTACATTTGTCGTCATTCGCCATTACCGAGGGGCGGTCCACGATGGGATTTCGCTGTTCATTTTCGGTTGACTTCCTTTCTCGACATAGCATGAGTTTGACCGCGTCGCTAACGCCTCCACGTCAGTTAGCCGTCCGGGCTCCGATTGAATTAAAAAAGGCACAGACTTAACCTTGGTGTAGGAAAATCGTTAGGATTGAGTGTCTCTAGATGCAGATGATTAGTATTGGGGATATGGGTCGGACGGACAGCACGCTCACTTCCTTCGAAGCATTGTGGGCGACTTTCCGGTCGAAGAACGTTTGACGGCTGTGGTATACTCCGCAGTTCGAAAAGCTCAATATACCTTTGAAACTCTATCGAATCCGAATAGAGGATGTCTCATTTCCGCAAGTTAGTCAGGCGCGATCGCTAGCTGATTTCCAAGCCTATCCATACAGCAGATTGAGGTACAGTTGTTAATGCGTGGGATACAAATCTCCAATGGACACGAAGACAATTCGGTCCTGATCGTCAACGACATACCCGAGCAACTTATGCTAATGGACGGGCTCCTGCGTAGAGCAGGCTATTGTGTCCTCACCGCGGAAGACGGTCTCGAAGCTTTCAATCTAGCCAAGCAAAAACACCCTGATTTGGTGATTAGCGACGTTTGCATGCCCCGCGTAAACGGATTGGAGTTTTGCCGGTTGCTCCGCGCCGATAATGAGCTTCGCTCGGTGCCTATTCTGCTGGTGAGTGCGCTACAGAACGATACAGCAAGTGTGGTGGAAGGCCTTCGTGCCGGGGCAGATGATTATCTGGAGGTCCCCTTTGATGCCGGGCGTCTCGTGGCGAAGGTGGCTCGGCTGCTAGAGCGCTCGCGCCTGGAAGCTAACTATCGAGACATGGTCGAACAGGCTAGCGATGTGATGTTCACTCAAGATCTGTCCGGACGATTAACTAGTATTAATACTGCCGGCGCGAGGTTTGTGGGCCGGGACCCGCAAGAACTTCTCGGAGACTCCTTCTTTTCGGTTTTCGGTCTCCCAGGTCTTGACCCCAATAGCAATGGTTTTGCAGACTGCTTTAATCATCCTGAAACCGGCCAAGAG
>CAAGKR010530530.1_pt1 | contig 71456 bp, 47 predicted proteins | sample 2556971 | NCBI WGS metagenome assembly CAAGKR01 (sample SAMEA5207829, study PRJEB30636) | soil metagenome | biome: forest; feature: boreal; material: soil | place: USA | collected 2011-09 | depth 1 m | reverse complement strand
ACCTGCACGCCTTACGGCAACGGCTTCTAAGACCGTCGTGTATGCCAATTCCACCACCCGAGCGTCTAATGACTTACATTGCTCTTATCCTATTCTAAACAGCCGTTTCCACTCCAACATATGAGGGACCCCAAAACGATTTCAAATTCGAGCCAACTGTAAGAGAATGGTGACGCTTTGTCGGAAGTCTTGACAATCATGGGAATCCCCAAGGTCCCAAAGATCTTAAATTAAATTCTTACATACTCCATGCTAATTACTTAGGAAGTTCGGACATTCGATGGCAAAATAAATGCCTATTGTTGCGGACTTATGAAACCATTATTCGCTTGGTGTCAGCTCTCGCGATCGCCTCCTCGGCGGCGCTCTAGCCGGACTTGCCTCACTTCGTCGCCGGTTCGCGAAGTAGAAACCGCTCGCAAATTTGATTCCAGGCCGCTTCGAAAAGGGGCGGCCTTTTTGCTGGTCCGCATCTGCAAATTCGATCGCCGAGTCGTCATAACGGGAACCGGGACGGCGATTTGGTGATCAATGATGCGCGGCAATCTCGTCGTGGCGTATCCGCTCAATACCCCATACCGCCCCGACGAGGGTTCCTCTATCATTGATTCCCTTACCACTATGAAAACTCCACGTTCCCTCCTGTTTCTCCTCGCAAGCCTAACCCCCGCGATCGCCATTGGCTTGAGCGGGTGCTCAAAGTCCGCCGATTCCACCGCCTCGAGCAACCTTCAGGATGCCAAAGCGTCCGTCAAGGACGCCGCCGTCGATGTGAAGAATGCCGCCGTCGACAGCTGGGACAGCCTCAAGGACTACACGTATGACAAGCGGATGGAATTTTCCGCCAGCATGGATCGGATGCAAAAGAACATGGACGAGAAGATCGCCGACGAGAAGGCGCAGGCGCCCAGCACGCTCTCAGCAGACAAGCAGGCGGCGATTAAGGATTACGACGATGCTAAGGCCGATTTGAGGGCCCGGCTCACCGAGCTTGGGAATGCCACCGCCGACACGTGGGCGGATGCAAAGGCGAAGGTCGCGGCAGCCTGGCAGAGGGTGAAGGCCGATTACGACAAGGCCACAAGCTAGCCAGCGGAGGCGCCCAAAAAATCATCGGTTGCATCTAGGGGTGGTCGCGGTTGTTCGTTGGGACAACCCATGATCGCCAAGTCGATTTTGTTCTGCGCCGCATCGGCCGCCAGTGCGTACGCATTGGACGGATTACTCCCGTATACGGGCATTCCCTTCCGGGATAGCGCCCACATGGGTGCCCCGCAGTCCATACCCGGGCGCGTCCAATGTGCCTGCTATGACTTGGGCGGCGAAGGAGTCGCCTACCATACGCCAGATAAGAAGAACCACGGGAGCGGAGAGCTGAATCCGGCGAACGGGACGTACCTGAATGAATTCAGGATGTATGAGGCGGTAGGGACTTCCTACGCGAAGTTTCACGACGCCATCGACAACAGCCCGTTCAATCTCGTGCGACCGCCCGAGAACCAGCTTTACGTGGGTTGGACGAGCGCCGGGGAATGGTTCAAGATGACCGTCATTGTCGAGCGGCCCGGCCGCTATACCGTTGATCTTCTCTACACGTCAAACCGGGGCGGCGACATTTCTTTGGATCTCAATGGCCGGCCACTCACCCGCGCGATCAGCCTGATTTCCACGAAGAGTACCGCGGAAACGATCCCTTGGCGCCAATGGCATCACTGGAATCTGATGAAGGAAATCGCCGTCGTCAGACTGCCTGCGGGACGAAATGTTCTCACATTCCATGTCCTAACACAGGGCAACATGAATCTGGCGTATCTCGATTTCGTGCGAAAAGACTGAAACCAAATCGGTTCGACTGGGATGCCGGTTATTGCGGCTCCGCTCTGCGTGCGGGAAACGTTCGTTGTCATGCGCGAACAACACTGCCGCAGCCAATATTAGTGCACACGAAATAAACATTAAGTGCGTATTTTCGTGCACCGATATATTTTCGCCGATTATTTGAATTGAAAATGAGTCGAAACGTAAAAGAATACTGGCGGATAACTTATATATAATACATTAAATATAAGTTATTTATAAAACTCATGATCCAGAATAACCTTTGCGCTACGATTGCATTGCGAGACCGACATCTGCCCGAAATACCGACCAACAATGAGCCGATATTCGTCCGTTTTTTGGCCCTGTGTTAGTATAATCGTGCACAAAAGTGTTGACAGATAAATTGGCCCGTCGCTAGACGTCCATCCGCACAAGGGAAAAGCACCGCTCAGGCCCCACCATCCCCGTTACCCCCAAGGCATGCCCCGGACTATTCAGGCGATCCCAGCCGCATTTGGCGGCTTCGAACGAATCGTGAGGCGGCATGCCAGGTAGAGAAACAGCAACCAAGTACTACCGAGAGTTTCGCACAACACCTAAACCTCAGATGAAAATGATCCCCGCCAAGAACACCCCCCTGCTTCGGCTACTTTCGGGCTTTGCAGCCCTGGCCCTGGTGGCTTCGCTGCGAGCCCAGCAGACTCCGCCAGCTGACTCGACCACGACGACGACAACCACCACGACGACGGCGCCCGCGACCGACCAGTCGGCGACGTCCGCGGCGCCCGCCGTCAAACTCGATCCGTTTACGGTGACGACTTCGAAGGACAGAGGGTACGCGGCAACGAACGAAATTTCAGGATCCAGGGTGGATACGCCAATCAAGGACATCCCCATCTCCATCGATGTCATCACGTCCGAATTCATCTCGGACCTTGGAGCCACCGACCTGAGGAGCGCCCTTTCATTCCAGGCGGGCATCCTTACGAGGACCCAGAACGATCTGGAAAACACCGGGGGCACCCTCGGCGGTCCCTATGGCGTCGGCGGCGTGAACAATCCCCAGGGCGTCACCGCAAACACGACCCAGTCAAGCTACGAAATCCGCGGATTCACCACGAGCAACACGCTGCGGGACGGATTTCTGCGCCTCACCGGAGTCGATTCGGTCAATATTGATCGCATCGAGGTGGTCTACGGGCCGAATGCGCTCCTCTATGGAACCGGCAATTTCGGCGGTGCGATCGACTACATCCCGAAACGCCCGATGGACACCCAGGCGGGAACGCTCGAGGTGTCGTACGGCAGCTATGATTTCGAGCGCGGAACGCTGGATATCACCGGTCCCATCAGCGCGGCCAACCACTTGGACTACCGGCTCGACGTAGCCTACGAGGACACGCGCACGGACGTGAGCTACCAGAAGGAGCAGCATTACTTCATCGCGCCGCAGGTCTCATGGAAGCCCACGCCGACCACGAACCTCCTGGTCGACCTTGAATACAGCAGGGAATACCAGAACGGCGGCTCCGCGGACCAGTACCAGGCGTTTCGCGCTGTGTCGGCAACCAGCACGTCCCTCCCCGTGAACAGCGACCAGCTTGAGGCGGTTGGCTTCTACTTCCCCCCCGGCAGCACCCCACGATCATATAACGTCGCCAGCGGTCCCGACACCTATGTCGACGACCAAGACAAAAACATTGAGCTGAAGGGCACCCAGGAAGTGCTCAAGGAGACCAATATCCTCCCCAGCTTGGATTTCCTGGTAGCCTACAATCGCTCGAGTGCAAACGAGCAGACTCAGTCCACGAACGGACAAATCGAGGTCGACACGAACGCAGCGAACAATGGATTCGCGCTTGGCCAGACGATCACGACGAGCGCCTCGCAGAATTCACTTGGCGGACAGGGAACGAACAACGGAAACCTGACGTTCGGAACTGTCCCGAACTCAGTCGTGGCGTACACCTGGGCCTTCGGCAACCAGTCCACCATTCGCGACCAGACCAGGGTCGAGATGGTGGCGAAGAAGACCCTGTTCGAAGGCAAATGGTATGAGTGGCAGAACCAGATCCTTGCGGGGTATTCCGACCTCTATCAGCAGACGTACAACACGGATGGCGGAACGACGGGCGGCGTGAATTACATCAGTCCCAATGATCTCAACCCCATTATCTTCGGCGTCCAGGGCGACGGTTCACCCGACAAGTCCGAGTCCACGAACGTCAACAATGAGATAAAGAACTGGGACAGCGCCTACTACCTCAGCTACTACACCAAGCTGTTCAATGACCGCGTCATCCTCATGACCGGCGTTCGCAGGGATAAGAATAGCTCCTGGGACAACAGCACCCCCAACACGCCCCAAACCGGCGTGGAGTCCGCCTCCCTGATCAACAAGACCTACCAGAACGGCATCGAGGTCGCACTGACGAAATGGCTGTCAGTCTTCGCCCTCAAGGCGGGTGGCGTGAATCCGAACTTTGCCGGGCTCAGGAATGCTGCCACCGGATCTCCGGTGAGTGCGGACACGGGAAAGAGCAATGAATTCGGCATCAAGTTCGACGCATTTCACGGCAAGCTGACCGGGACGATCAGCAGGTACACCATCACCAAGACCTCCTGGGTGGGTGAGCCCTTCTATGCACCCGCGCCGCTCGGGCACCCGCGCTTCAACCCAAGCAAGCCGATTGTCTACAACCTGAGCGATGAGGACAACCCCGGTCAGGGCATGATGCCCAACGGGGCCGTAGTTGGAGGCATCACCTGGCCGGCGGCATCCGACGGCCCTCTGAGCGGCGCCGCTCTGGCCGCGAATCTCGCGGCCGGCGGCAATGGACTCAATGGCGGTAACAACACGGGCCCCTCTGTCACCGCGTTCAACGCCGCGGTGGCTGCCGGATCAATCTACGTGTCCAGCGCGGGAATCGGCACTCCGCAGGTTTACATCAATGCAAGCACGCCGACCGGCGCCGCTTACCTCGATTCCGTATTCGCAGCAAACAGCGGTGGCGGCAACGGTGGCTGGCCCGGCTGGATGTACGCGGGCATGGATGCCGGTCCCACAGCCCCCGGAAACCACGATGACGCCCTGTTGAACAACGCCAATCAGGACGCCTCAGGCTTCCTCAACACCGGCCAAGGCGCCGCCGAGCAGGTGGTCGACCAGTCGAAGGGTTATGAGGCCCAGATCCTCTACACGCCGAACGAGCACCTGCAGATCGTGATCAACGGGAGCGTGAAAGCCAGCGTCGCCCGGATAAACGCCGGAACATGGCCGGACTACCCGTCCACACTGGACAGGTGGGCGTCCTGGAACTTCGCGAACTTCGGACTCGGCGAGCTGCCTTTGACCGCGGCTTACACCAACCCGCTGAACACCTCGACCCACGTTGACACGGTCTCACCCCAGGATGGATTCCCAAAGTATTCCTATGACGTCTTCGTCAACTATAAGTTCGGTGGCCAGCTGAAGGGCTGGACCATCGGAGCTGGCGGAAACTGGCACTCCCAGGAGCAATACTTCTCGGGTGTCACCCACGGGTCCGGGCAGGTTGAGACGAACGCCGCGGGCCTGATCATCGTGGCTTACGGACCCTCCGAGTTTAACTTGGACGCGTTCGCGAAGTATGAGTGGAGGAGTTGGGGCCACAATCAGTTCGCTCAACTAAACGTCTACAACGTTCTGGATAACAAGGACTTGAACGGCCTTCTCTATAACGTGCCAATCACGGCCAAATTGACGTACGGAATCAGCTTCTAAGCCGATCCCGGCAATCGAAGTCTAAAAAAGCGCACACGGCAGCCGCCGTGTGCGTTTTTTTCGCGCCCGTGCCCGCGACCGATAAGGTCCTCCCCTTGCAGCCGATTCCCCATGGGCGCGGATGCCCCTCGATTCTCGATGAGCGAGTTCCATGGATTTGAACAAATGGAGACGAGAGGATGAGCCGCAAATCTAAGAGAAAGCTCCATCGACCGAAGGGCGTGGCGGGCCTTCCAAGGGCCGACGAGCCGGCACGGCATGGAGATTGGCGGCCCTACGTTATCCTTGGGATCGCAATTTTCATTGCTTACCAGCGCGTCTGGCACGCGGGTTTCATCTGGGACGACGATGCCCATGTGACCCGTCCCGACCTTCGCTCCTTCAACGGCCTTTCGAGGATATGGTTCGAGCCGGGCGCCACCCAGCAATACTATCCCTTCCTGTACAGCGCGTTTTGGCTGGAGAACAGGCTATGGGGGTATTCGGCGCTGGGCTATCACCTGACGAATGTGGCCCTGCACGCGGGAGTCGCCTGCCTGTTTTACCGCGTCCTTCGCCGTCTTTCGGCGCCCGGCGCATTCGTGGCGGCCGCGGTGTTCGCTCTTCATCCCGTGTGCGTTGAGTCGGTGGCGTGGATCTCGGAGCAGAAGAACACCCTTTCAACATTCCTGTACCTTTTAGCCGCTCTCGCCTACCTGCGCTTCGACGAGAAACGCCGTCCCGGCTGGTATCTCGGCGCAACTCTGCTCTTCGTCCTCGCCCTACTGACGAAGTCAGTCACCGCAACTTTGCCCGGCGCCCTCCTGGTCGTCACCTGGTGGAAACGGGGACGCCTTTCATGGAAGAATGACGTTGCGCCCCTCATTCCGTGGCTCGCCTTGGGGGCCGGAGCGGGCCTCGTCACGGCATGGGTGGAACGGGCCTACGTGGGCGCCGCCGGCGCCGGGTTCGAGCTCGGCACGGTCGAACGTATCCTCGTTGCGGGCCGGGCGATCGTGTTCTACGCCGGGAAACTCTTCTGGCCAGCCAACCTGATCTTCATCTATCCGCGCTGGGTGGTCGACGCCCGAAGCCCGGGGCAGATCCTTTTTCCGGTCGCAGTCCTGGGGGCCCTGGCGCTGATGTTTGTGCTCCGTCACCGCTCGAGAGCTCCGCTCGCGGTCGCTTTGCTTTTTATCGGAACGCTTTCCCCTGCCCTTGGGTTCGTGGACGTCTTCCCCTTTCGCTTTTCCTATGTCGCCGATCATTTTCAATACTTCGCAGCGGCCATCATGCTGTCGGCCACGGTGGCCGGATTTGCGCTCGCGGCGGCATCCATGCCGTCTTGGGGCCAGCGCGCGGCGCGCGCAGCGGCCTATTGCGCCGCCGCCACGCTGGGATACCTCACCTGGCTGCAGTCCGGAATGTATTCGGACATAGGGACACTCTGGCAGACAACGATTGCCCGGAATCCCGGGTGCTGGGTGGCCTACAACGACCTGGGACTTGCCTTGGCGGGAGACGGACAAGTCGACGCGGCGATAAAGGAGTACGCCCTGGCCCTGGAAATTAATCCTTCATTTGCGGGAGCGCAGAACAACCTTGGCAGCGCCCTCATGGCGGAGGGAAAGGTGGATGATGCAATCGCCCACTTCCAGCGGGCCATCGAGCTTGAGCCGGGGGATGTCGAATCACACAACAACCTCGGCATGGCGCGCCGGATGCAAGGGCGCGTCGACGAGGCCATCGTCCAGTACGGATTGGCCCTTAAAATAAGGCCGGGCGACCTCGATACAAACTACAACCTTGGAAACGCATTGCTGCAGGCGGGCCATGCTGACCAGGCGATACTCCAGTTCAGGAGGGCGTTGGAGATAAGCCCGGAGTTTGCGGACGCGCACAACAATCTGGGCAACGCCTTGCGGCGGCTCGGACGCACCGACGAGGCGATAGCCGAGTACCGGAAGGCGCTGGCCATAGACCCTGCGAATGCGAGAGCGAAGAGAAACCTGAATTCGGCCCTCTCAAATTCCGGGAATTGACCCATCCCTGACCGTACCGCGCACCCCCGCGGCGTCCGGGATTCCCAGGCATCGGCATTCAAAGGCCCTGGCCGCCGCTGAACTGCCGCCTGTAGGTGCTGATAAGCTCGTTGACCGCCTGAAGCTGGCCCTCGTTATTCTCGATTTCGGCAACCGCCTTTGCCTCGGAAAGTTCATCGAGCATTTCCGGCACCCGGTTCAAGTCGGCGAGCCTGTGCGCAAGATCGAGATGCTCTGCGGAGTCGAAGGGGCCGCTTGTCGCCATCGCCTTCAGACTCTCGGCCACATTGGCGGAATCACCTTTCTCGGAATTGATCCGAACGAGGCGCTGATTGTTGAAGTAATCGCCAGCCTGGTGGGTGCGAGCCTCCAGCGTCAGCGCGTCGGCTTTCGCCTTCCTGCCGTCCCGCTCATAGAGACGTACGAGCAGTTCCAGAGCGGCCATTGCCGGCCTGCTGTCAGCGTCCGCGTTCCAAATCCTCAGCGCCTCGCGCTCGGCGCCGACTGCGTCGCCCCGGCGCGCAAGCAAGTTGGCGAATTCCAGGCGAAGATAGCTATTCGACGGCCGACCCGCCAATGTATGCACAAAAAAGTCCGCCCCCTTATCAAACTGCTTGGTGGCTGACCAGAGGTCGACCAGCGTCCGGCTTGGGGAAAAATAGACGTCGTCGAGCCTGAGGGAGGCCAGCAGGACCGTTTCCGCCACATCGAATCTCTGCAACAGCATGAGGAATTGCGCCTTTCGGATGGATAGATCAACGGTCGGGGGCTCAAGCGCCTCGGCCTTTTCCAAAGTGGAGAGAGCCTGAGCTGGGTCACCCGCATCCGATTCCAAGGTGGCAAGGCGCACAAGCAGGGAGGGGTTATCCGGATCTCCCTGAATCGCGCGCCGCACTCCATCGAGACTCCGGCGTTTGGCCTCCGGAGCGCCGAGCCTTGAATTGGTGAGTTCAATTTCCCTTTTTAGCGCCGCCTGGTTTTCAGTAAACGTGAACTGGTTTGTAAACGGCGGCCGGATCATCAGCTGCACGATCACGTCGAGCATCTTCAGCCGGGCCTCCTGCGTGTAGCCGAGTGAGGAGCCGCATCCGGCCGCGTCCAGCTCTGCGCCGCTGCGATCAGCCTGGAGCCCAAGAGCCTTGGCGCATGCGTCGGCCAGCATCTGTGCCATTTTAAAATTTCCATCCCAGTTGAAATGGACGTGATCAAACTGGATTTCTTGTCCCGACAGTTTGGACGTTGAATCGGGATCGGATCCCATCGCGCGCGCCGCGTCCACCAAGGTTACAGAGTTCTCCGCACCCAGGGCGATGGTCCTGATGATCTCGTTCAAACGGGTGTCAGGGCGGAATCGAAGCGCATCCCAATGCAGGGCGTAGAGGAGCTGCTGCCGCGCGAGCACTGTGTCCCCAAGCGCCTCGGCGATCCTGCCGAGGCGGAAGTGGGTCTCCGCGAACTCGGGGTCGATCCTAAGGGCCGCCCCATATTCGTACCCGGCGCTTTCCCTGTCGCCAAGGTCCCATGCGATCCTTCCAGCTTCAGAGGCGCTTCCCCAGGATTTCAGGTCCTCGGCTGACAATCCCGCACGGTGCAGGGAAACAAAAGGGGCACTGTCCTTCAGGTTGGCCACCACCGTGGCGAGCACCGTTCTGATCCCGGCCTTTTTCGCGAAATCGACAATGTCCTGCAGATTTGTCGAAAAATTGCGGTAGACGACTGCAAGCCTCGCGTCGTCCCCCCGCACCGAACTATCCGAGAACGTCTCCATGCCCTTCCAGTCCGCGGCCTTCGCTCCGGATCGGACAACCTTGGCGAGAAGCCTCGTCAGCAGCTGGCCCGTGCGCGTGCTCCGGACCCAGACGCTCGACCTTATGATCCATACAGGCGGGCTTGAGGACAAGTAGGCACATCCGGGCCCGTAGGGCCCGACGACCTCGTTGTTGCCCATGTAGATCACAAACAAGTCCGGCTCAAAGTCAGCCACCTGCCGGACGACCCTGTAGACCACGTGGGAATCGATCGCCGTGATTCCCATGTTGAAAACCTCGAATGCCGTTCGGGGAAAGCGCGCCTTCAGCTGCGCCCTGAGCTGGGCGGCGAATCCGAAGTCGGGATCAGGAATTCCCTGGGCCGCCGATTCCCCCAGCACAAAAACGCGAACCGTGCCCGGCTCCTTATGCTTCCGAATGCGGAAGTTGAGCGGCTGGATTCCAAACGACTCCGGCATGAATGGTCCGGTGAAGTATGCGTTGGTTCGATAGAAGCCCGGCCTTTCTTCCGGAATGAAGAACTCGGTTGATTTTCCGATTCCCAGCAAGCGAAGCGCGCCCTCCAGGGCGCAAAAGAATAGGACCGGGGCTGCAACGAAGAGCCCGATCCTTTGAAAGAAGGGTAGACGCACGTGCGTGGCTGGTCGGTCTGGGGTCGGATGATTAGCCATTATTGGAGCCAGCGCGGAACTCAAACCGAACAAGGCTTGGGCGAGCCACGAAGGTCAAATCCGGTGCGATAAATGGAAACTATAAAAATGTTTCAAAGCGATGACCATCTGGCAAATAGATGGGTTTTATTCCTTGTGAGGATAGAGGGAAAAACCGACGATTGCGGTGTGGATTGGACAATCATTGGGGCAATGGAACTTCGATCATCGCGGCCCGATTCGCCAGCCTGCGTCCGAACGGTGAGCCCAAGAATCGTCCGAACGGTCGCGATCCTCGGGTCACTGATGTGCCTTTGGCCTCATCGCGCGCGCGCAGACACGCCGTTCTCCGGCTCGGACGCGTCGCCCCCGACTTGGGCTCACGACGTTGCGCCGATACTCATGCACCATTGCGTGGAGTGCCATCGGCCGGATCAAGCGGGACCGTTTTCCCTTCTCACCTATAAGGATGCCGCCAAGCGGGCTCATTTCATTGAGAAGATGGTCAAGGCGCGGACCATGCCGCCTTGGTCGCCCGACGGTCCGGCGGGAGCCTTCGTCGATGAACGTCGGCTGACCGACGAGGAGATAGGGACGATAGCGCACTGGGCCGAGTCCGGAGCAGCCTCCGGAAATCTTTCACTTGCGCCCGAACCCCCGCCCGCACCCACCGGCAAATGGAGGCTGGGTGCGCCCGACCTGGTCGTCAGGATGCGCCAACCGTTCATGATCCCGGCGGGGCCGGGCGACACCTACGAGGTCCTGCCGGTCCCCTATTCCCTCGATCGCCTGCCACCGGAGGTCACGGCGCGCGCCCGAATCCCCGATACGGACCTGCTGGCGGTTGCCGCCGTGGAGGTTCGCCCGGGCAACCCGAAGGTGTTGCATCACGCGGGAGTTTTTGTCGACACGACCGGAGTCGCGCGAAAGCGCGAGGAGGCCGAGGGAGGCAACGGATACGCCAGCTTTGGCACGCCAGGTTTTCTGCCCGCGGCGTACCTGGGAGGACGTGTACCCGGGACAACGCCGCGTTTCCTGCCTAGCGGAATAGCTGCAGGCGTGATGCCGATGTCCGGCGACCTCGTGCTGCAAATCCACTACCATGCGACCGGAAAACCCGAGACAGACCAGACCGAGGTGGGAATCTACTTCATGCGCGAACCCACGGTGCGGATGCTCGATTCCCTTTTCCTTCGCAGCTTCAAGCTCGACATACCCGCAGGCGACCCCGCGTTCACCGTCGAGGACTCATTGCTGATTCCCGCCGACTGCATACTCATGTCCGTGTTCCCCCACATGCACCTCCTCGGCCGGGAGGTGCATGCCTCCGCTCAGCTGCCAGACGGCACGAATCGCTCCCTGATCGACATAAGCCGGTGGAGCTTCCGGTGGCAGGATCACTATTCGTACCGCGAACCCATCCTCCTTCCAAAGGGAACCCGGGTTCGATGCCGTTGGCTATTCGACAACAGCGGGGCCAACCCATCTAACCCGAACTCGCCGCCACAGGACATCCGCTTTGGACCCAATTCCACCGACGAAATGTGCGGCCTGTCGCTCAGCGTCATACCGGTAAATCTCGCCGACATACCTGTCCTACTTGAGGCCAGGATAAGGAAGATGAAGGAGAGTGTCGCCGAATTGACGCCCGAGCAGCGCAGCCGATTCAAGTGGGACGATGCATTCGACGACCTGTCGGGTAAATAGCCTCCCGGGCCACGCTCGTCGCTTTCAGTTTCCGACGTGCTCTGAAATGAAGCACCCGAATCCGGGCCTCGCCGGAAATGGACCCGGCTTGCCCGCAGCCATCGCCTCAAGCACGTCCCTGAGGTCGTTGTGGGTCGCGGCGGGCCTTGAGAATCCAAGGTCGCCCACCCTGTCGTCTATCCGGCCCCTGTAAAGGACCGCTCCATCCTCCGAAAAAACGGCGGCCTCCGGCGTTATCTTGGCCGATGCCGCGCGCACCAGCCGGTGCTGCCGGTCGTCAGCCGTGGCAAACGAGATTGAGTAGGACTTGGCGTGCCCGCGGAGAGCGGGCAAGTCCGAATCCGGGTCGACATAGGCGCCGACGAAGGCGAATCCACGGCGGGAAAAATCCGCCGCCAGCAGGTTTACGACCGGAATGTACGTGTTGGAGACCGGGCACTCTGCAGAAAGAAAGACGACCACGATCCGCTGGCTCGCCGGCTTGAGCGGCAAGCCATCGAGGTCCTTTACCGCCAGAAGTCGCCACCATTGCGGGGGTCCCTGCGGATTGTCCGCCGAGACGCAGCAGAGCGCGAGCGCCAGGACGAACAGCGCCCACCGGCTGGGAAAGCGGCGCGGGCGGACAGATATGCGGGTCGCCGGGCTCACGACTTCGCGGGTGCTAGGATCCCTTGACGTATGTCTGGATCGCCCTCGCGGGTATCCTGCAGGCGATGGGTGTGCCGCCGCCCGAAAGACTGAACTCCACGGGCATGTCCGACGTGTTGAGGACAACGACGGCAAGACCGCCGCCGGGATTCATGAACGCGACCGACTCGAGCCCCGGGGGACCCCCGTTGGATCCGATCCGCTTTGCGCCCGGATGAACGAAGCGGCTGAAATGCCCTATGTAGTAGAATGCCGGGGTGTACCTGATCTCACCCGTCTCGGTGTCGACGATGACCGGCGCATCGCAGAAATTCCCGACATGGTTCGGACCGCCCGCCTGGTCCAGGACGATGTTCCAGTCAATCCAGCCGCACACCCAGTTCCTGAAGTCGTTCACCATGCTGTGGGCGTAGCGCTCACCGTGCTCCCACATGCCGAGCTCGAACTTCCCCTTGGCCTCGCCCCGGTCGTTGCAGCCCTCGGTGAAGAGGGTCGGCTTGTCCGGGAAGGCCGCGCGAGCGCGCGAGGGCGCCGCGAAGTCCTCGCTCGCGTACCAGTGCATCGCGGTTCCCCACACGAAGGGGGCTGCCGCGGGGTCGGAATAGATCGTCTTCGTCCATTTGTCCATCAGGTCGCGGTTGTGGTCAAGGATGCACAAGTGCACGCCGGAAAGGGCCGCCTTGGCGAGCGCGGGCCCAAGGTGGTCGCGGACAAAGTCCCGTTCATCCGATGCCGAGTAGATGCACGACTCCCAGGTCTGGGTAGCCGCGGGCTCGTTCTGGACGGTGATGGCCCACACGGGGATGTGCTCCTGGCTTTCCATTTCGCGAACAAAACGAACCATGTAATCCGCCCATGCCTGGGCGTATTCCGGGCGAAGCGAGCCGCCATAGGTCATCTTGCCGTTCGTCTTCATCCATGACGGCGGGCTCCAGGGGGACGCCACCAGGTGGAAATTGGGGGCTCCGGCGATCGCCTGGGCGTCGTGGATCAGCGGAAGGACCCACTTCCTCATGGGGTCCAGGGAGAAGTGAGTGAGCGCGGTGTCGCCGGCAACCGGGTCGAGAGCCCATGTTCCGAGCGAAAAATCACAGCTGTTGATGTGCGTGCGCGCGAGCGTGTAGCCAATGCCCTCCTTCGGGTCGTAGAACCGACGAAGCACCTCGTAGCGGCTATCCGCAGGCAGCTGGTCGAGAACCCAGGCCGATGACTCGGTCAGCGCCCCGCCGAACCCCACGATCTCCTGGAACTGCTGGCCGGGGTCGCAGTTGAGCACGGCCGATGCAGCCGTCACGGGCGCTCCGCCTGTGGCGGCGGGGACCTCGGACAGCATGTGGCCGTTGGCTTGAGCGGTCTCGAATACCGTCCAGGCGCCGCCGGCGCCGAGGATGCAAGCGGGCGCGGCAAGCAGGAGAGCGGCCGCAGTCCATGGCAGCCGGATGTGTGATGCGGGGGAGTTCATCTGAAAAACGTGCGGCGTTCCGGTGACGGCCGGTTCGCGGGCATCGCTAAGCCGGGACGGCCTTGCGCCGGGCGAGCTCGACCTCGATTTCCTTCATCTTTCGGTCGGTGATGGGATAGAAGAATATGGCGAACGCGCCCATGAGTGCGAGCGCAGCCGGGATGGCGCTGAACAGCAGGCGTATTCCGCCCGTTGTGAACGAGCCTTGGTCGGTGTTGGCCACGAACCCGTAGTAGGCCAGCATCCATCCGAGGGTCCCGGTCCCGATCGCGAGCCCGATCTTCTGGGAGAAGACCGCGGCTGAAAAAAGCAGCCCGGTCGTTCGCCGGCCGAACTTCCATTCGCCGTAGTCGACGGTGTCCGCATACATCGACCAGAGGATGGCGGGCGTCGGTCCCACCACAAAGGACGCCAGCACGTTCAACCCGATGAGGAGCCCATAGGAATGCGGGTCGACCAGGTAGAACGCGGCCATGCCGAGCGCGTTGATCACCGACAGCACGATCATAAGGGTCCGGCGGTCGCCCATCCGCAGGAACAGCCTCGTGCAGACGGCGCCGGCGATGAAGGCAAGCGAGCCGGTCGTGCCGTAGAGCGTGAATTTCGACTCATCCCGCACGACATACTTGAAAAAATAGATGATCGAACCGCCCCGCACTGCCGCGTTGATGAGCGTGAAAAGGCCGGAGATGAACAGGGCGACCCAAGGGCCGTTTCGAAAAACATTGGCGAGATCGGTGCCGAACGCGCCCTTCTGGCCTACGGGCGGCTTCACCCGCTCGCGGGTGTTCGCGAATGTGTAGAGGAACAGGGCCACGGAAAGAACCGCGAAAATCAGCATCGTGTAGCGGATGCCCTCGGCCTCGTTGCCTTTTCCTAGAAGGTTTTTCAGCGGCACGACGAGGTTGACGATCAGGTATTGGCCGATAAAGGCGAAGATGAAGCGGTAGGTCGACAGCGAGGTCCGCTGCTCGGACGACGGGGACATCACTCCCATGAGCGCTGAATAGGGGATATTGATCGCGCTGTAGGCGATCCACATGAGCCCATAGGTCACATACGCATAGACCAGCTTTCCGTGCTGCGTGAGGCTGGGGTTGAGAAACATAACATACCCAAGGATGCCGTACGGCAGCGCGCCCCAGAGGAGAAATGGCCGGAACTTGCCCCAGCGCGTGTTGGTATGGTCCGCTATGATTCCGATCGTCGGGTCCACGATGGCATCGAAGACCCGGATCGACAGGGTCATCGTGCCCACGGCCATCGCAGACAGGCCGAATATGTCCGTGTAGTAAAAGACGACGAAAAGGTTGAAAAACTGGTAGAAGAAATTCGAGGCCGTGTCGCCAAGGCCGTAGGCGACCTTCTCCTTGATGCTGAGGGTTTGCTGGGGGACCATGGGGAACCGTTGAATCCTGGATGCAGGGCCCTCGCAGGCCCGGGGGGGTAATCGCTTTTCTATTCGGGGGAAGGTCTATGGCAAACGGACAGTAGGCTTTAAAGGGTTGGCCGCGAATCGGGCACGCAAGCTCGCCGCGAAAGCGCTTGGCGGCTCACGATCAGGGGCATTCGGGGTTGATCGGCGGTCCAACGAGTCCATCAAGGATAAGGCCGTCATCCATTGTCAATCTTCATGTGCATGATTTAGTGCATGAATTTTGAGAGCCTCAAACCGGGTTCAAAATTACTCTGCCACGCAGGGACAATGTACAATTCGGCCTGAAACAAGCAATCGGGCGTGCATAACAATATTACTACTTGAAATTACGGGACTCCCTTGCACTATTTCGCTGGCAGTCGAATGATTTTCCCCGACGCTTCGGCTCCTCATCCGGCTCCCGAGCGACACCCAAAGCCAGCCAGCCCCCCGAACAATCAGCTCCCCAATCAATCAACAACTGATCGCTGAGCGGCTCAAGCTGTCGCGCACGACGGTCTCTCGCAGCCTGGCGAATCATCCCGCGATCAGCGCCGACACGCGGGCGCAGGTCCAGAGCCTCGCGGCAAAGATGGGCTACAAGGGAAACCCCACCCGCACCCTCCGCAGATCGCGCCAGAGCAAGCCGCTGACGATCGGAATCCTGATCGGAGTGCCCGCGGAGAATGTGACCATGGCAACATTCCCTTTCATCCTGCAGGGAATCCGCGAGCGTGCGGGAATGGAGCACGTTTCGATCGACGTCTGCTTTGAGAACCCGGCGTCCTTCGAGCCCTCGGTCCGCCCGCACAACATTTTCCGAAACATCCGCGGCGGCGACTGGCGCGGCACCGTCCTCATCTATCCCTTTCCCGAGCACACCGTCGGGCTCATCGCCAGGAAGATTTCTGCCGTCGCCGTCCTCGAATCGTACAGCGTACCGGGTATCGACACGATTGATACAGATGACTCGGTCGGAATACTTGCGCTGGTCTCCCAGCTCAGGAAGGCGGGACACACACGCGTTGGATTTCTCACTCTCGAGTACCCGGTGGTCGGGCACTGGGCGACCCGCCGCTTCGGCGCCTACGTGGAGGCCCTCTTCTCGCTCGGACTCCAGTTTCGGCCCGAATGGGCCATCAATGTCCACAAGGGCGGACCGCACATAAAGACCGACGCGGCCATCACGGACCATATGGTGCAGATAATGCGCGAGGACAAGGTCACCGCCTGGGTGTGCGCGGCAGACCACCAGGCTTACCGCCTCATGGCGGAGCTTGCCACGCGTGGCATCAGGGTTCCCGAGGACTGCTCGGTGACCGGATTTGACGGGCTGGAGCCCCCGCAGGGCTTGAGACGCCTCGCCTCGATCCGTGTGCCGCACGAGGACATCGGAGCCGCTTCGGTCGCACGGCTCTTGAGCCGCATTGTCCACCCGAATTCTCCCAGGAGAAAAATCCTGGTCGAGGGCCTGCTGGTCGAGGGCGAAACCGTAGGCGCCCCCCCCAAACGCTGAATCCGGCGCCCCTGCGCGAACGATCCCCGGCGCTCAAACCCATGCTACGTGCACTTTCAGTGAGCGTCGCAGCCCTGTCGGTTGGCATCGGCGGAATTCGGGCGGCGCAGCCGCAGCTGGTTTGGAGCGATGAATTCAACCAGTCCATCGGAACGCAGCCGGATCCCACGAAATGGAGCTACGACCTCGGCGTCGGCACCCCGCCAGGATGGGGCAACAACGAGCTCGAGACCTACACGAACTCCACGAGCAATTCGCTTGTTGTCAGCGACCCCGCCGCGACCGATGGCAAAGCGCTCGCGATCCGGGCCCAGAACGCTAACGGAAGCTACACGTCCGCGCGGATTAAAACGTCGGGTACGTTCACCTTCAAGTACGGCCGGCTTGAGGCGCGGGCCCGTGTGCCGTCGGGAGTGGGTTGCTGGCCGGCCTTCTGGGCCCTCGGGAGCAACAATCCCACCGTCGGATGGCCGGCCTGCGGAGAAATCGACGTCATGGAATGGGTTGGCCAGACGCCAAGCCACGTCAAGGGGTCGCTGCACGCGACGGGATACTCCGGCGGCCAGAGCCTGAATGCCGACGACGTCCTGCCGGGCGACGCGAGCTACAGCGACGGCTATCACGTCTTCGCCGTCGACTGGTATCCCGACCAGATAATCTTCTCGATGGACGGAACCGTCTACGAGGTCCGAAAGGAGAGTGACATTCCGCCGGGGTCTGCGTGGCCGTTTGTGCAGCCTTTCTTCATCATACTAAACTTTGCGGTCGGGGGAGACTGGCCGGGCCCCCCGGACGCCAACACGATTTTCCCCCAGGACTTCAGGATCGACTATGTGCGCGTCTACTCACTGCCCACGACTCCCCCGGCCAGCCTCGTCTGGGCACCTACCCCTCCCACCAACCTCCTGGCGTATTCGCCGTCGTCGTCCCAGATAAGCGTTTCGTGGCAGGCCCCAACGAGCACGTTTGGAGCCTCAATTTCCGCGTATACGCTCCAGCGAGCCAGCGATGCAGCTTTCACGCAGAACGTCTCATCGTGGAACCTCGGGACGGCGACCTCGTATCTGGACAATACGGCGCAGCCCGGGTCCAGCTATTACTACAGGGTTTCGGCTGCAACGGCGGATGGCACGTCGGACCCTTCGGGCCCCGTGCCCGCCGCGGCACTCGCCGCATCATCGACGTCCAAACTCGTTGATATCTCAACGCGCGGCTTCGTGGGGACGGGCACCAACGCACTCGTGGGGGGGTTTGTAGTGGGAGGGCCAAACCCGAAGACGGTGCTTGTCCGCGCCTCGGGACCGGCAATCGCCGCGAGCCCGTTCAATGTTCCCGGCACCCTCTCGGACCCTCAGCTCCAGCTCTACACAGGGAGCACAATCATCGCCACCAACTCGGGTTGGGGCGGAAACAGCTTGGTCTCGTCGGCCGCCGCGAACGTCGGCGCGTTCGCCTGGACCGATCCAACAAGTTTGGACTCGGCCCTCCTCATGACCCTGGCGCCGGGCTCCTATACCGTCGTTGTTTCAGGCGTCGCCGGGGACACCGGCGTGTCGCTCTTGGAAGTGTACGACGTGCAATAGCGGCGCAGCCGCTCTGCCGGGCAAAGGTTGCCTGTGTGCCCGACGGGCATGCTAAATGTGAAAATGTTAACAATCATTCGCACAATTAAATGCGTCGTATTAATTTCCTAAAAATGTTATTTAATTTATTAATATACAATTACTTAACTACTTACACAATGGTATAAATTTATATCAATAAGCCACTAAGTTTAATCATTTAGTGCACACTTTTTTCTTGCAACTTTGGGAACGGACTTCAGACAAATTCGCCATACCTCGCTGCGGTCACCAGCCGCGCTCCTTTACCCCCGGATTCAATGCTTTCAATGAACCCACGGCCGACTGCTTCGCGGAGATACTATTCCCGCCCTGCACTCATGCGCAGTCCACTCGAGGACGTGGCGCTGGGCCCATCGGCAAAGACGAAAATCTACGAGACGGCCTCGAAGATGACGGACGGTTCCGCCTCGCAGCCCAACTCCGGAGCAAGTCTCTCGATTGATGTTCTCGTCGGAATTCCCGCGGGAAAGGTCTTGTCGGTGACATTCCCCCAAATTCTGAAGGGAATCCACGAGCGTGCGCAGGTTGAGATTCGTGAACGCCACGAGATCGGAAGCATCAAGATCACCGTCCACCGCCAAGCCCCGGTTAGTTTTCATCCGGAGAACGAGTGCGAAGGCGCGTCCCCGACGTCCCCCAACCGAGGCCAGCACGGCACAATTCTCGTTTACCCATTCGCAGAATCGGCCGTCGAACAGGTGTCCCGGAGAGATTTAACGGTGTCGGTGCTCGAGTGCTACAGCACCCTCGGCATTGACGCCATCGACACGGACGACGAGGAAGCGATCTCATCGCTGGTTGGGCGCCTTCACGGGGCGGGGCATAGCCGGATTGGATTCCTCTCCTGGGATTATCCCGTAGGGGGGCACTGGGTAGAGCGTCGCTTCAACGGATTTGCAAGGGGCCTGCGCGCCCGTGGCCTGACCATGAACCGCGAATGGGTGCTGAATGCGGGGGATACCGGGTTGAAGCTGGACACGGCACAGGTTGTCGAGGCCGCCGCGCACGGGATCAAGGCGTGCGGAGTCACCGCTTGGGTCTGCGCCGCCGACCACCAGGCGTATTCGCTTGTGCAGAGTCTGCAGGCCATGGGAATCCGCGTGCCAGATGATTGCTCGGTCACCGGCTTCGACGGACTTGAGGCTCCTGACGGCATACCCCGCGTGTCGTCCGCCAGCGTGGCCCACGAGCATATCGGATCCTCCGCGGTCACGCGAATGATCAACCGAATCATGTACCCCTCTTCCCCCACAAGAAAGATCCTCGTGGGAGTTCAGCCTGTCCCCGGCGAGACGATCACCCCGCCGAGGCAGCCCTGAGCGCTGCAACCCCTAATTTTTCCCGGCTGCTCCGGCAGCAAGCCCAAACTATGCGCCTTCCGTCGCCATTTCCATTTCCCCGGAATTTTGTCTGGGGCGTCTCAGCGGCTGCGCCCCAGATAGAGGGCGCTTCCTTCGTCGACGGGAAGGGCGAGTCAGTCTGGGACCGCTTTGCCCAGCGAAAAGGGGCCATCCTGAACGGCGACAAGCTCGATCCGGCCTGCGACCACTACCACCGCTTCGATCAGGACTTCGCCCTGATGCGCGTTCTGGGAATCAGGCATTACCGCCTCTCGCTCGCGTGGCCCCGCATCTATCCGGAAGGCGACGGGAAGCTCAACCAGCGCGGGCTTGATTTCTACGAGCGCCTCACGGACTCCATGCTCGAGCACGGAATCACCCCCTGGGTGACGATGTTTCATTGGGACCTGCCGCAGGCCCTGGAAGACCGTGGAGGCTGGCGGTCGCGCATCGTCCCCAAGGCCTTTGCCACCTATGCCGACACGGTCGTTCGCACGCTCGGCGACCGCGTCAAGAACTGGATCACCGTCAATGAAATCCGGTGCTTCACTGTCCAGGCCTACGGAGGCACCGGCAAGGCTCCTGGCTTCAAGGAAAGCCGCGGCGTCATCAACCAGACCGTCCACAATGCCCTCCTCTGCCATGGGCACGGGGTGCGCGCCGTGCGCGAGCACGGCGGGCGGGGTGCGCGCTGCGGCCTGAGCGACAACTGCGAGACCGTCATCCCGGTCACCGAGACGCCGGCCGACGTGGCCGCCGCGCACGAATGGTTCGCCGAGGCCAACCAGTCGATCCTCGGACCAATCTACAACGGACGCTACAGCGAAGCCTACTTGCGCAAGTGCGGCGCGGCCCGCCCAAAGGTCGAGCGCGGCGACTTCTCGCTCATCAGCCAGCCCACGGATTTCCTCGGATTGAACATCTACGCCGGCTTGTTCGTGCGCCGCGACGCGGAAGGCCGGCCGCAGCTTTTGTTCCCCTCGGCCAGCTACCCGCGCACGGACAGCGCCTGGCTGCACCTTGCGCCGCGAGCACTCTACTGGGCCCCGCGCCTAGTCTCGGCGGTCTACGGCGTGAAAAACGTCTATGTCACGGAGAACGGCTGCGGCTACGACGACGACGTGGTAAAGGGTGGCGAATGCCTCGACCTGCACCGCGTCGAATACCTCCGCAGCTACCTGAAGGAGCTGCAGCGCTCGATCGCTGACGGCACGCCCGTGCGCGGCTACTTTGTCTGGTGCTTCCTGGACAACTTCGAGTGGACCGACGGCTACACGAGGCGCTTCGGAATCGTGCATAACAATTTCAAGACGCAGCGGCGCACCCCGAAACTCAGTGCGCATTGGTACCGGGCGGTCATTGCGTCCAACCAGGTGCTGTGAGCCGTGGGCGCCGCGAGGCGCCCGGCCGCTCAACGGGTCGCGATCCCCAGGTGGTCGCCCATGCGGGCGTAGGTCTCCACGAATTTCGCGCTTTGCTCGACAATGTCCGCATCGAAGGCGATGCGGCCCCCGGTGAAAAGCGTGATCACGCAGGAACCGCCGAAGGAAAACATTCCCTTCTCCTCGCCCTTCACGACAGCATGACCCGCCTGGAAGACCTCCAGGATGCTCCCCACGTTGGTGGCCCCGACCTCAATCATCGCCACGGTCCCAAACTCGGGGGCCTCGATGAGGGTCACGAACCGCTTGTTCCTCACGAGATAGAGTATGTTACGACGGAGCGCGATCGGGTTCACCGAATAGAGGCTGCCCCTGACAAGAACGGGTTCGGCGGGGATGCCCGAGACCGGGAAATGGAACCGGTGATAGTCGCTCGGGCAAAGGCGTGAGATCAGCATTGAGCCTCCCGCAAACCGCGCCGCGAGCTCCGTGTCGCCAAGAAGGTCCTCGAGGTTGAATTTTGAGCCCTTGACGTAGAATCCCTGCGCCCTGCCGACGTCGGGAAACGCCAGGTGGCGGCCATCGGCAGGCATGGCCGCCACGCCGCCTCCCTGCGCGATCGGCCTGCGCTCCGGCTTGAGTGCGCGGTGGAAGAACTCGTTGAATGTCTTGTAGTCGAAGGCCGACTTTGCGAACTCGGTGGCGTCGACATCGTAGTCAGCAATGAACTTGAAGATCAGCAGGTCGCTGCCGACCCGTTTCATCCTCCAGCCGTAATACCAGGAGAAGAACCGGCGCCGGATGAAAAGCCAGACGGCGAAGCGCCCAACGGGATTGTCGTAGGCGAAACGCAACCAGCGCTCGCCGTAGACCTTCTCGGTCTTCGTCGTCCGGTCGTACCGGTCGTAATAGCGGATGGGTTCGGGCTGCAAAGAGGCAGTTGCGATTTTCCCATTTTTCCCAGATTCTAGTCCTCCGCCATGGAAAATTTCACTTATTTCAATCCGACCCGCATTCATTTCGGCCGGGGGCAGATCGCCGCTATAGACAATGAGCTGCCTGAGCAGTCCAAGGTTCTCCTCCTCGCGGGCGGCGGGAGCATAAAGGCTAACGGGGTCCATCAGCAGGTCCTCAAGGCGCTTGGGAGGCGCCCGCTTTTCGAATTTTTCGGCGTGGAGGCGAATCCCGACTACGACACACTCATGAAGGCTGTGGTTGTCGCCCGCCGCGAGAAGATCGACTGGATCCTTGCGGTCGGGGGCGGATCCGTCCTCGACGGCGCAAAATTTGTCGCCGCGGCCGTTCCATACGAGGGCAACCCGTGGGAGATTCTGGAGACCCGCGGCTCAAAACTTAAGTCGGCCCTTCCAATCGGGACGGTCCTCACGCTTCCGGGGACAGGCTCGGAAGCCAACGGCGCCTCCGTGATCAGCCGCAGGTCAATCAAGCAGAAACTCGCGTTCATCCATCCCCTCGCCTTCCCGAGGTTCTCGATTCTCGACCCCGAGACCACGACGACTCTCCCGGAGCGGCAGATCTCGAACGGCGTCGCCGACGCGTTCAGCCACGTCATCGAGCAGTATCTCACGTTTCCAGCCAACGCCGCGGTTCAGGACCGCTTTGCCGAGTCGGTCATGCGCGTCCTGATTGACGAGGGCCCGAAGTCGGTGAAAAACCCCGGGGACTACGACGCCCGCGCCAACGTCGTCTGGGCCGCGACCTGGGCCCTGAACGGCGCCATCGGCGCCGGCGTGCCGCAGGACTGGGCCAGCCACACGATCGGGCACGAGCTCACGGCGCTCCATGGGATCGACCACGCGCGGACACTTGCCGTCGTCGTGCCCAGCCTCCTGAACGTGCAGCGCGCCACCAAGGCCGCAAAGCTCATCCAATACGGCGAGCGCGTGTGGGGGATCCGCGAGGGCTCCGACGAGGCCCGAATCGACGCGGCCATTCGGAGCACGCGCGAATTCTACGAGGCCCTCGGGCTGCGGACGCGTCTCGCCGACTACAACGTGAAGGCGGACACTGCCTCCGAGGTTGCCGGGCGGCTCAAGGCACGCGGGCTCCTGAAGATCGGCGAGAAGGGCGACATCACGCCCGATGTCGTCGAGAAGATACTCAGGCAGGCTGCCTAGCCGCCTGTCGCGCCGGGATTGATGACGGGATTCGCCGTCGGCGCGGCATCCCAGAATGCGTGGCGGGGGCGGTGCGTCTCGGGCTCTGGCTTCGCGGCGACGTCCAGGTGCATGACCGGGTAGTTGTCCTTCGCAAGATACCTCGGCCATTTCGGGACACCGCTGCCGTTCGGGTTCCCCTTCTTCGCAAAGTTCGTCCAGTAGGTTTCCATAATTTCCGAAAGCCTGTGGTCCTCGGGCAGCCACGGAGCGCCGGGGTTCGAGCCAAAGGCCCCGAATACGTATGGGATCTCACCGGCATGGGGCGCCCCCACGTCGGCCGCAGTCACAGGCGAACCGTTCACCTCGATGTCGGGCGCTATAGGGATGGCCCGGTCGAACTGGTAGCGGTATACCGGTGAATTCCCGTTTTTCAGCTGCATTTCGATCCATTTCCACGTCGAGCTCACGATGAAGCGGTCCCCGGCGAGGTCGCCGGCGGACCGGACCGCCTGCTCGTCGGTCTGGGCCGGGTACAGCCTGAGCACCGCCTCCGCGAGCTCCGCATACTCGAGTCGAACGGATTCGGAAAAGCTCTTGGCCGTGGGTCGCTTGCTCCCGAACACCGCATACACCCTCGACTCGTCGGAGTTCCAGCCGGCAAGAAGCGGCACGCGGGCCTGGCCTCCCTCGGCGTAAATGGTGTAGACGTCCTTGGGCAGCACATATCCGTCGACCACCACGCCGTCTTTCAGCGTCTTGTCGTCCATCGACGCCTTCATGACCTCGGCCGACGATTTTGCACGCAGCTCGGCGATCGATTTAGCGCCCATGAACTTGGCGAACTCAACGCCGTTTTCCTCCGCAATGGCAAGGGGAAGGACGTGCGCCGGAATCCTCCTGGTTCCCACCATGGAGCCGCTCTCGCCTATCGCCTTCTGGAAAAGCCCGCGCGCGGTCGGCGATGCCATCTGGATGCTGACCGAGTAGGACCCGGCCGATTCGCCGAATAGCGTGACATTGCCCGGATCGCCCCCGAAGGCGGAGATGTTCCGCTGGACCCAGCGCAGCGCCGCGGTCTGGTCCATGATCCCGTAGTTGCCTGAGCCGTGGCCGGATTCAGCCGAGAGCCCTGGGTGCGAAAAGAAGCCGAACACACCAAGCCGGTAGTTCATGCTGACCACCACGACACCCTTCGTCGCGAGATGGGCGCCATCCTGGCGCGGCTCCGAAGAGCCGCCCGCGTGGAATCCGCCGCCATAAATCCACACCATGACCGGCAGTCTCTTGTTTTCGGATGTCGCGGGCGTCCAGACGTTCAGATAGAGACAATCCTCGCTTGGGCCCACGTCGCGGAACCGCATGTCCGAGTAGATCGAGCCCTGCATGGCTCTCGGCCCGAATTCCGTCGCCTGCCGCACACCCTGCCATGGAGTCACGGGACGAGGCTCCCTCCAGCGCAGGTCGCCCACCGGGGGGGCTGCATACGGGATCCCCAGGAACGCGCGGATTCCCTGCTCGGCGGCGCTCTTCCCCTCGACGATTCCCGAGTCGATCCTGACCTGGATGTCCGCAAGCGCGCTCGTGCTGAAGTTCATGGCAAGCAGAAGCAAAATCGTTCCGGTTCGATGCAGAGGGGATTCAATATCCATGTTGAAAATTCTCGATTGGGCCCGTTTCGGTCGGCCATGGCAGGGGTTTGTAAAATGCGCGGCCCCGGCTGGAACGCGGCGACCGTCCAACGAAACCGCAGGCCCCAATCGGTGTCAATCGCCCGCCCCGGGGAGCGGGGTTATGGTTTCGGACTCCCCTCAACGACAACGACCGGCCAGCCATCCGGCGTCCACCTCAGCTTGTCGATGCGGAGCTTGGCGCGGCCATGGGGATCCGAAGCGTCGTACGCGTGGAAGACGATGTAGTCCGTGCCGTCAAAGGAATTGACGCCGTTGTGGCCGACTCCGTACCACTTTGAATCGCCGGCGAGCAGGACGGTGCCACCGCCGCGGGAGAGAGGCACGCCGGCCTCGTCCAGATAGGGTCCCGCGATCGCGTTCGCCCGGCCGATGATCATCTTGTAATTGCTCTTGGGCCCGCGGCAACAGTAGTCGATGGAGGCGAACAGATAGTAGCTCTCGCCGTGCTTGAAGATGAACGGCGCCTCAATGGCATTGCCGCCGGCGTCCACGGGGTTGCCCGCCGGCGCGGGCGGATTGGGAGCCCGGGGATCGCCCTTGCGGCTAGCGAGCGTCGGGAGTTTGTCGAGCGGCTCGGCCACGCCTAGCCTGTCAGGCGTCAGCCTCACGATCTTGATTCCCTCCCAGAAGGAGCCGAAGGTCATGTAGGCGGTTCCGTCATCCGCCGCTATGATGTTGGGATCGATCGCATTCCAGTTGGTGACGCCGGGAACGGATTGGATCACTTTCCCGTGGTCGACCCATTTGAAGCCGGGCGAGCGCGGATCCAGGGTCGTGTTTGTCGCGACGCCGATGCACGAGGTGTTTTTCCCGAACGCCGAAACCGCGTAGAAAAGGTAATATTGGCCGTCGAAAAAGCTGATGTCCGGCGCCCAGATCGCCCCGCGAAACGTCGGCACCGCCCTCACAGCCCAGGCAGGCGGCGCGTCAAAGACCGGTTTTTCCCGCGCCCAACGCACCATGTCGCGCGACGACCACACAGCGACACCCTGCCCCGTCGCGAAGATGTAATAAATCCCGTCCTGGCGGAACATCACAGGATCGTGAATCGGCACGTCGGTGATTTCCCTGGCCGGCGCCGGCGTCTGCGCCCCGAGTGGGGAAACGGCGAGGAGCAGAAAGAGCCATCTCATGCAGCGTTCTCCTCCTTCGGCCGCTACCGGGCTACGGGGACCCGGATGACACTGAATGAGTCCGCGGGCAGATCGAGGCTCAGCTTCCTGCCTGCGGCCGAAACCGATCGGACCTCGGGGGCCACGCGGTCGGGCGACTCGACCGTGTTTTCATCATTCAGGCCGGCGGATCCAAGGATTGTCCATGTGGCGTCCTTGATACCCGCGGCGCCCTCGAGCTCCAGCGTGGTTGCGGATGCCTTCGCCGTCGCATTCACGACCTTGACGATAATGTCGCCAGATGTGTCGTCGATCGTTGCCGACGCGTACATCCGCTTTTCCTCGTCGGCGGCGGGCTCCCCCATCGCAACTGGAAGGACGCGGTCGCCCCTGTTCCTGGCGAAGAGCTGCTGGACATAGTAGCTGGGGGTGCGGACGACCTGGAGGCTGTTGACCCAGATAAGGTCAGGCGTCCACTGCCAGGCCTCGGTGTTCGCAAAAAGCGGCGCATAGGACGCCATGAGGACGACATCGGCGTTGCGCTCGAGCCCGGTCATGTACGCCGCCTCCGCGAGGGCGCACTCGAGGTTGTTGCGGTTCTTCGTGCTGACCGCAGCCACGCTCTGGGCAGCATATTCGCCCATGAACACCTTCGGCCCGTTCCGGTCGTAGTGGTCGTAACGGTGCGTGTTTGAAAAAAACCACTCCGGAGCGGCATAGCAGTGCTCGTCGATGATGTCGGCGTGCAGTTCGCGCAGCCTGGTCCACGCCAGCCTGAAACGCGGGTCTGCCGGGTCGGGGCCCGCAGCCGAGACCAGCGCGATCTCCGGATGCTTTTCCTTCAGGACCTTCGCGAATTTCTCGTAGCGTTCAAAGTACTGGACCCCCCACTGCTCGTTTCCGATGCCGAGCAGCTTCATGTTGAACGGCGCGGGATGGCCCATTGCCACGCGGCGGGCGCCCCACGGGCTGTCCTGCGGGCCATTGGCGAATTCGATCAGGTCGAGGGCGTCCTGGATGTAGGTGTCGAGCTGGTCCATCGGGCAGAGCTCCCCGGAATTGAACTGGCAGGCCATGCCGCAGTTGAGGATCGGCAGCGGCTGGGCGCCAATATCCTCGCACATCTGGAAGTACTCGAAGAACCCGAGGCCGAAGGACTGGAAGTAGTCGGGCGTCGGCCTGTGGACGAACTCGTAGTTCCAGCGGTTGATGAGAAGGCGGCGGTCCTCGATCGGCCCAAGGGTGTTCTTCCACTGGTAGCGCCGGGCAAGGACGCTTCCCTCAACAATGCAGCCGCCGGGAAAGCGAATGAAGCCGGGGTGCATGTCGGCCAAGGCCTGCACCATGTCCGCGCGCAGGCCGCCCGGCCGCTTCTTCCAGGTGTTTTCCGGAAAGAGCGAAATGAAGTCCACGTCGAGTGTGCCCTTTCCGTCGACAAGGACCGCCAGGCGCGCCTTCGGATCCGTGTCCGTGGGATGGAGGACGGCCGTGTATTTCGCCCAGGATCCCGAGAAGCCCTGCAGCGCCACTGTGTCCAGCAGCGTCCCGTCTCCCCCATAGAGGCGAACGGAGAGCCGGGAACCGCCGGAGACGTCGCGGACCCGCGCCGAGAAGTCGTAGGCCCCCCCCTTGCGGACGCCCATACCACGGAAGCCCTCGTTGGAAAGGCCGAACGGGGCCGTGCCCTCGGACTGCAGGCGGACGTAGTGCGGATTTGCAGGGTCGAAGGGCGCATCGTCTCGGACGGACACTTCGCCCTTTGCGAGTGACGGGCTGATAGTGATCCAGCCCATGAGCGAGTCGGGAAACTCGAATCCGCGGTTCTTCACCAGCTCCGCATAAAGCCCGCCATCGGCGCCAAAATTGATGTCCTCGAAGAAAACGCCCCACATGGCCGGGTTGATCCGGGCGCCCGGCTGGTCGACCTTGACGCTCACGGTGGCGGCCGAAAGCGCAGCCGCACTCGCCATGAGCAGCAGGCCAAAAGGAAGGAATTTCCTCTTCTTCATGGGTTGTACAAGGGGATTTAGGCCGGGCATGAAGTCAATCGGGCAGCGGGGTGTGGGGTGGTAGAATGGAAGACCGGCGCCAGCATCCTGGCTGTCAGCTGGTCAGGCTCTGTCGCGAGCGCGGATAAAGGGAATCCAGTCTCGTCGGGATGCCCCCTTTCCCACCGTTCAGTAACGATATCTCAGGCCGACTCCAATGGTCCTGTCGTAATTGCGCACATCGCGGGTGAACATCGGGAGGTTGCCAAAGTTGTCGTGGTAATGGTGTCCCAGGATGTTCGTTGCCTCGAAGGTGAGCGTGAAGTTCTTCGTGATGGCGTAGTCCAGTGAGAAATCGAGGCGGTCATTGGACTGGACCCAGACCGTCGTCGGCTGGATTCCGGGCTGGTTGAAACTGTCGATGAACTTGTCGCGCCAGTTATAGGCGAGCCGGGCCGACACCGGGCCGCGCTCGTAGATGAGAACAACGTTGTAGTTGTTCTTCGAGACCTGGGCCAGCGGCGTCTGCTGCAGGGTCAGAGGGCTCTGGGTCGTGCCATCGATGTAGGTGTAGTTGGCCTGAAACCCCAGCCCCCTGAAGGCGTCGGGCAGGAAGTCGAAAAACTGCTGGTATCCCACCTCCACTCCCTGCAGGGAACCGTCGTGCGTACTGCGGGGGCGCGTGATGCTGTAGGAGTTGCCTCCGATGACCTCCTCGTCGGCGTAGTTCTGGATATAGCCGTCGATCTTGCGGTAGAACCCGGCAACCGTGACCTGGGTGGACTTCGACGGATAATACTCGAGCGACATGTCATAGTTCGTCGACCGGATCGGATCCAGGTTGGGATTGCCGCCCGATCCGGAACCTTGGATGGTCGGCCCCGGGGAGGTCAGCGAGACGGCCGGATTCAGGTTGACGTAATCGGGGCGTGTGACGGTCTTCGTGATCGAGGCCCTCAGGAGGAAGTTATCCTCCAGTTTCAGGCGGCCGTTGATCACCGGGAGGACGTCCCACCGGGCCGCATCGACGGTCGTGAGGAGGAACGGGCCCGTCGTGGAGCCGTTGATCGACTGTTGCTGGTAGCCGCCAACCCGTCGTGGGCGTCTGTGAAGCGGGCGCCGAATTCGCCATCGAGGGGCATTCCGCCCAGGTCCGCATGGTAGCTGCCCATCGCGTACATGGCGAAATCCTTCTCCGTATCAATGAAGGTGCGGGAGGGGTCCACCGGCGGCAAGCCGTCAGGGCGCCCGGCAAGCGAGCGGATCACGTCCGTGTTGTCCAGAAGGAAGGTGGGGTTCGGGGCCACCCACTGGCGGATGTTCAGCTGTGTCGAGGAGACGAACGGCGTCGTGGGCGACAGCGACTCGAGGCCAGGGACCGACGACGTGAGGGTGGCGAACGGAAGCCCATAGCTGCCGGGGTTGGCCGAATGCGAGTTCAGGTCGCGTTCCGAGTAACGGACACCCAGCTTCAGTGAATGCAGGAACGAATTCCCAAGGCGGACGAGCACGTCGCTCTTCACCGCGTATTGTATGCTCTCGTCCTTGTCCCACTGGTCGAAGTACTGGCTCAGGTGAAAATTGTTCGGGTCGGTGTAGCTGATGCCCGACAGATTGACGTCCGTCGGTGAATTCAGGTTGTAGGTGATGTTCATCACCGGTGTGACGATGATGGTGTCCAGGATCACGCCACGCGTCCTGACCGAGCTGATGTTGTAGCTCACCTCCGCATCGAGGCGGATGTTGTCCTTGTCCCAGACGCCGCCGAAGGCCCCCTGGTAGGTGTCGGTCGCGTCGGTGAAGGACTGTTCGCTGGCGATCGTGTTCGTGTTGTTGGCCGTAAGGCTCTGGACGAAGCGTGCCGGCGTCCCCAGGTTGTCGAATTTCTCCGGCACGTCGTAGCCCTCATATCCCGCCGGGAAGAGGGTCACGTTGTTGGTGAAGCCGCCAAAGCTGGGAATCGCGATGAAGAAGTCCACCTGGTGGGTGTTCTGATAGCCGGTGTACAGGTTGTCCCAATAGACGCTCAGTCCGTCCTTGTTCTTCCACTGGAGCATGACCGACGCGCCCGAGCGCGCGCGTGAGCCGGGAATGAGCTGCAGGCCGTAGTTGTCGGCATAGTAGCCCCTTACGCCGTTCGGGTCGGTCGCCAGGTCGAACTGCTCGCCGTTCGCGCCAAAGTGCACATAGTTGTCGGCGATCTGGTCCTCGTAGTGCTGTTTCGAGTAGGAGAGGTCGACCAGCACGCCAAATTCACCGCCATCATATTTCCAGCGGTTGCTGGCGAGGAAGCTCAGGTTGTAGCTGTCCTTCTTCGCCTGGTCGCTGTAGTACCCGCGCGCCGTCCCGGCAAACTCCGCGCCTTCGAAGTCAAAGGGACGGTGGAGCTGGATGTCGATAAGACCCGCGACTCCGCCCTCGACCTGGTCGGCGCCGACCGACTTGTAGACGGATAGGCCCGCGAGCATTTCAGCAGGGATATCCTCCAGCGCGACGGCGCGGCCCGTGCCGGTGAACATCTCGTACCCGTTCACGGTGGTCTCGATGTTCGGAAGGCCGCGTATGACAACGTTCTCGGCCTCGCCCGCCGTGTGGGACACCTGGATGCCCGGAATGCGCGCGAGCGCGTCCGCTGTCGTTATGTCGGGAAACTTGCCGATGTCCTCGGCAACTACGGCGTCCATCAGCTCGGGGCTGTTCTCCTTGATCTCCTGCGCGGAAATCAAGCTGGCCCGCAGGCCCGTCACAGTCACGGCCTCCATCGTCAGCGGCGCCGCGGCGCTCGCATCAGACGTGGCCGTTGTCGTCGTCGTGGTCGTGGTCGTGGTCGTGGCGGGTGCGGGGGCAGGCTGCTGCGCGCGGGCGGGATTCGACGCCAGGAGCAGCGCAAACGCGGCGGCTGCAAGTGCCGATGAGATTCGTCCGGAAAACGGAGAGGTCACTCCGCGGGTCTTGGGGCATGCGATGTTAGTCATAGGGTGTAGTTCGCAACTCAGTGTTTTAGGGTGCTGCCCTACATGCGCTCTCTGCACCCGAAATCCGACAAGCCTTCTCACGCAATTTCGGCCGCCGATCTAAGCTGATAATTTTCATCGTCTTATAGTTCGACTATATTCGGGCAGCGTTGGACGGAATCGCAGCTCGCGATGAGCGGTCATCCAGACTGTCAGGCTTTTGCAACTACATTGCCGAAATCTTGCGGAAGATTTCACCGACCGGCGACATTGCGAAAAAATGCGCGTCGCGCGCAACGACCCGGGTCCGCGCACATGCTTGACTCTAATATTTAACGCCGCAGGTTCGGCGCGCGGCCCGGTTCCAATGGAATGGCGAGCCGGCAGCAGAAGGCCCCAGAGAATACCCCTTACCGGCAGATCCCATGAGCGAGATCACGCGAATCCTACAGGCGGGCGGACTCGAGGATGAACACGCGTCCGAGGAGCTCCTGCCGATGGTATATCAGGAATTGCGCCGCCATGCGGCCGTGCGCATGTCGCGGGAGGTGCCGGGCCAGACGCTGCAGCCGACCGCGTTGGTGCATGAGGCGTGGCTGCGCATGGTCGGGGGCGGCGGACGCAGGTGGCAGAACCGGGCGCATTTTTTCGGGGCAGCCGCGGAGGCGATGCGCCGGATCCTCATCGAGAAGGCCCGCAACAAGGCTCGGCTGAAACGCGGCGAAAACCCCCAGCGTATCGACATTGAGAAGGCCGACCTCGCGGCGGCGTCGCCGGATGAGAAAGCGGTCCTCATCGACGAAGCCCTGAAGCGGCTGCAGGCGCAGGACCCCGAGAAGGCGCGGGTCGTCATCCTGAAATTCTTCGAGGGCCTCACCAACAAGGAGGTCGCCGAATGCATGGAGGTCAACGAGCGGACGGTCGACCGCTACTGGGCCTATGCAAAGGTTTGGCTGCTTCAAAGCATCCGCTCGCACGCGTAGGCCTTCAGTCGAACGGCTGATTCAACAGAGCTGCGGGTATCCTGCCCATGAATGCGACCCGGCACGGCGAGGAGGAGCTTTTTGACGCAGCCCGCGAGCTGAAGGACCCCGGGGAACGCAGCGCCTACCTGGAAAGGGCCTGCGAGGGCGACGCCGGGCTTCGCTCCCGCATTGAGGACCTTCTGGCCGCCGAGGCGGAGGCGGAGCAGTTCTTCGCCGACGGCAGCATGGCCCTCAGCCTCCCGGGATCGGCTGCGCCCCCGTCCTGGAGCTCCTCCACCGCCTCGGGCGCCGTCCCGCCAGCCATGCTGGACGAGGAATCCGTCGGCACGCGTATAGGCCGCTACAAGCTGGTGCAGAAGATAGGCGAAGGGGGCTGCGGCGTGGTCTACATGGCGGAGCAGGAGGAGCCCGTGAGGCGCCGCGTCGCGCTCAAGATCATCAAGCTCGGAATGGAGACGAAGAGCGTCATCGCCCGCTTCGAGGCCGAGCGCCAGGCCCTGGCCATGATGGACCACCCGAACATCGCCCGCGTGTTCGACGCCGGCGCGACCGACCGTGGATCCCCTTATTTCGTGATGGAGCTCGTCCGGGGCGTGCGGATCACGAAGTACTGCGACAAGAACCACCTGAACATCCGCCAGCGCCTCGACCTGTTCATCCAGATCTGCCACGCGATCCAGCACGCCCACCAGAAGGGGATCATCCACCGCGACATCAAGCCGTCGAACATCATGGTGGCCCTCCATGACGGGGTCCCGGTGCCGAAGGTGATCGATTTCGGCATCTCGAAGGCGACGGACGCCAGGCTGGCCGACAGGATATCATTCACGGCCTACGCCCAGCTCATCGGAACCCCCGACTACATGAGCCCGGAGCAGGCCGACATGAGCGGGCTCGATATCGACACCCGGAGCGACATCTACAGCCTGGGCGTCCTGCTCTACGAGCTCCTGACTGGCAAGACCCCGTTCGACACAAAGGATCTCCTGGGATCCGGCCTCGACGATTTCCGCAAGACGCTGAGGGAGCGCGCCCCTCCCCGGCCCTCGGACCGACTGCTGACGATCCCGCGCGCCGACGTGACAACGGCGGCCGAGAGCCGCGAGACCAATCCCTCGAGCCTATATTCGCTGCTTCGGGACGACCTCGACTGGGTCGTGATGAAGGCGCTGGAAAAGGACCACAGGCGCCGCTACGAGACGGCGAACGGGCTGGCCATGGACATCCAGCGCCACCTGAGCTGCGAGCCGGTCACGGCCCATCCCCGCAGCGGGTTCTACCAGTTCAGGAAGCTGGTCCGGAGGAACCGGGTTGTTTTCGCGACCGGCGGCGCCGTGGCTCTTGCCCTCGTGATCGGCCTCGGCACTTCGACGTGGCTTTTCCTGAAGGAGCGGGACGCCCACCGGAGGGCGGTGACAGCGGAGCTGCAGCAGGCGCACCTGCGCGTCGAGGCCGAGGCCAGGGCGAAGATGACCCAGGCCGCGCTCCTCGTAAGCCAGGAAAAGTTCGAGGAGGCGGACCGCCTGATGAACGAGATGTCACTCGACCAGCCCACCGTTGAGGGCGCCGCCGTGCTCCGTTCACTCGGTGAATGGCACGCCGTCCAGGGCCACTGGAAGCCGGCGGCCGACCGTTTTTCCCGACTCCTCCAGGTGGACAGGCTCGACGGCTGGGACGTCTACACCCTGGACTACCTCCGGCTCGGGCCCGCCTACGTCGAGATGGGCGACGCCGCGGGATTTGAGCGGTTCAGGGACGAAGCGATCGCGCGCTTCTCCACCGGAACCTGCCCCGCGCCCGACCGAATACTGAAGATCTGCCTTCTTCTGCCGGCGAACGAGCAGGTGCTCGCCTCGCTGAGATCGATAGCGGCCGGCACGGCGAAGTCTTTCTCCGAGTCGGACGCCAATGGCGACATCTTCAAGGCAGCCTGGGATTCCGTGTCGCTGGCGCTGTGGGAATACCGCAACGGGAACTTTGCCAAGGCCGCTGAGTGGTCGCAGCGGTGCCTGTCCTGCACCGAGAAAAATTCGCCGCGCTCGGCTGCTGCGCTCGGAATCCTGGCAATGTCCTGCCAGAAGCTGGGTCGCACCGACCAGGCCGGCACCTACCTCCTCGCGGGCGAGGAGCTCGTGGAGGGCAAGCCGAAGGGCAGCCTCGACCTGGGCACGCCCGTCCAAGGGTTCTGGTTCGACCGCTCCTTTGCCCGGATACTCCTGCGCGAGTCGAAGGGGCTCATCGACCCCCATAGCTCCTGGCAATAGACGGAACCTGGCGAAGCTGCGCGCCTGTCGGGATTCGCGGCCTCACGGCGCATGTAGGTGTGGAAACCAACCCGTCGGGGACTGTCAGTGCCCCCGCGAACACCGTGAGCAACCTCCCATCAGGCCATCCCAACGCCCGGGCGGCGCCGTGCGCCCGCCCCTCGCCTGCGCTTTCTTGGCTTTCCGCATTGCGGCGGGCCCTGGCGCTCGCGTGCGCGGCCCTCGCCCTTGCCCGCGAGGCGTCGGCGGCAAGCTGGGCCCTCGTGGGCAACCTGGGGGCCCACGACCCTACCATCATAAAGGAGGGAAACACATGGTGGGTCTTCAGCACCGGCCCGGGGTTGCAGGTCAAATTTTCGCCCGACGGACTGAACTGGACGCAGGGCGTGCAGATCTTCGCGTCGGAACTTTCCTGGTGGCGCACGTACGCGCCCACCATGGGCCAGAACGACGTGTGGGCGCCCGATGTCCACCTCTTCGCGGGCCGGTACTGGTGCTACTACTGCGTCTCCGAGTTCGGAACGAACAACTCGGCGATCGGGCTGACATCCTGCAGCAGCATTGCTCTCGGGGACTGGCGCGACGACGGCCTCGTGCTCAGCTCGGAAAGCGGAGCCCAGGCCTTCAATGCGCTGGACCCGGACCTGTCGATCGACGCGTCCGGCAACCCGTGGCTCGTTTTCGGCTCCTACTTTGACGGGATACACGTGGTTAAGCTCGATCCCTCGATGATGAAGCCCACCGGAACGATGTACTCGATCGCCGCGCGGCCAAATGGGGTCGAGGGCACGAACATCGTGTTCAACAACGGCTACTACTATCTCTTCGCGTCCATCGACATGTGCTGCCAGGGAGTGAACAGCACGTACAAGATCGCGTACGGCCGGTCGGCGGTCATAACCGGGCCCTACGCCGACCAGTCGGGCGCCGCGATGCTGAGCGGCGGCGGGACGGTCCTTGACTCGAGCGGTCCCCGCTGGATCGGGCCCGGCGGCGAAAGCGTCTACCACGACCCGACCGGCTGGATCATAGCGTTCCACGCCTATGACGCGCAGAACAACGGAAACCCGACGCTCCAGATAAGCGACCTCTACTGGAGCCCGGACAACTGGCCCACCTTCACGGCGCCGGCGGTGGCCGCCGCGCCCGCCTTTACGACGCAGCCCATATCGGTAACCGTGACAGGGGGGACCGTCGCGCTGGATGCGGTGGCGAGCAATTCGCCTGGCTACCAGTGGATGCTGAACGGCTCGGCCGTCCCCGGCGCGACGAGCCCTGTTTTTGTCACGAGCGACGCGTCGTCCGCCGCGGGAACCTACACCTGCGTCGCGACCAATTCCGCGGGAAGCGCGACCAGCAACCCCGCCGTGATCGCGCTGACGGGGACGACCGACCTCGGGCGGTTGAGCAACCTCTCCTGCCGGGCTTCGGTGGGCACGGGAGCCAGCGTGCTGATCGCGGGGTTTGCCGTTGGCGGCGCGGGCACGTCGGGCCCGGAGCCTGTCTTAGTGCGCGCCTCGGGACCGGCGCTGGCCGCCGCGCCGTTTGGCGTGCCGGGCACGCTCGCCGACCCTCAGCTCCAGATCGACGCGCTGGCCGGCACGACTCCCGCGCCCGTGGCGTCAAACAGCGGATGGGGCGGCTCCGCGGCCATCGCGTCGTCCGCCGCTTCGGTCGGCGCCTTCTCGTGGGGCGACCCGTCGAGCAAGGACTCGGCGGTCGTCACGTCTCTTCCCGCGGGCCCCTACACTGCGGAAATCTCGGGCGCCAGCGGCGACACCGGGGTCGCCCTCGCCGAGGTTTACGATGCCCGTCCGCAGGGCGCGTACACTGCTTCGTCCGCGCGCCTGGTCAACCTCTCGGCTCGTGTCGAGGTCGGGACCGGCGGCAATGTCCTCATCGCGGGACTCGTCATCGGGGGCTCCGCCGCCAGGACCGTTCTCGTGCGCGCCTCGGGGCCCGCGATCGCCGCCGCGCCCTTCGACGTCCCCGGCACGCTTCCGGACCCGGTGCTGACGCTCAACAATCTCGGCACACGCGGCATCGTGGCCACCAACAGCGCCTGGGGCGGAGACCCGGAAGTCACAGTCGAAGCCGCTTCAGTCGGAGCGTTCCGCTGGAGCGATCCGTCGAGCTCGGACTCGGCCCTCCTCGTGACGCTGCCGCCGGGCAACTATACCGCGACCGTCTCCGGTGCCGCAAACGACACCGGCGTTGCGCTTGTCGAGGTGTATGAAGTCCCGTAATAATCGTCACCGTGACACGATTCCGAATCCCGCTGATTTTCGCCCTTGGAGCCATTGTCCTCGCCTCCCGCGCACCGGCCGACGGCCTCGCGTTTGAGCGCGAGGGCGTCGCGGTCGTCGCGCAGCCCGGCCAGAAGGTCGTCCACATCGAATTCCCGTTCCGTAACTCCGGCGACAAGCCGGTCACGATCATCTCCGTCGAGACGAGCTGCCGGTGCACCTCCGCCGACACGTCGAAGAGGACCTACGCCCCGGGCGAGAGGGACGCGGTCAGCGTTGACTTCACGGTCGGCGGGCAGGAGGGAGCCGTGACCAAGACGGTCACGGTAACGACGGACGGGCCGGAGCTCAACCCGTTCACCCTGACGCTGCGCGTCAACATCCCCCTCGCCGGCGCGGCCAAATAGCCGCGGCCGCGTCAGGAAACGACCCATTCTCCATTCTTAATGGAAAAGGTGACGGTCGAGCCCTCGGCGATCTGGCCCGCGATCAGCCCGCGCGCCAGCCGCGTCTCGATCTGGCGCTGGAGATAGCGCCGGAGGGGCCGCGCGCCGAAGACCGGGTCGTAGCCCTTCTCCGCCGCCCATTCCCGCGCCTTCTTGTCGAGCGCCACGGTCACGCGACGGTCCGCCAGCCGCTTGTTCAGGTCGACCAGCAGAAGGTCCACGATAGAGCCGATTTCCTCGAGTGTCAGCGGTTTGAAGAGGATGGTCTCGTCGATCCGGTTCAGGAATTCGGGCCTGAACGACGTGCGAAGCTCCGCCATCACGCTCTCGCGGACGCTTTCCGGGATCGTGTCGCCGACGACTCCCTCGAGCAGGAAGCGCGAACCGATGTTCGACGTCATGATGACGATTGTGTTCTTGAAATCCACGGTGCGGCCCTGCGCATCCGTGATCCGCCCGTCGTCGAGCACTTGCAGCAGCACATTGAAGACATCAGGGTGCGCCTTCTCAACCTCGTCGAAGAGGACGACGGCGTAGGGCTTGCGACGCACGGCCTCCGTCAGCTGGCCGCCCTCGTCGTAGCCGACGTAACCCGGGGGCGCGCCGATGAGGCGCGAGACCGCGTGCTTCTCCATGTATTCCGACATGTCGATTCGGATCATGGCGGACTCGGTGTCGAACAGCGTCTCGGCGAGCGCCTTGGCGAGCTCCGTCTTGCCGACGCCCGTCGGCCCCAGGAACAGGAAGCTGCCGACGGGCCTGCGCGGGTCCTTGATTCCGCTCCGGGCCCGCAGGATCGCCTCCGTGACGAGAGTCACGGCCTCGTCCTGCCCGATGACGCGCTTGTGGAGCGTGTCCTCGAGCCGCAGGAGCTTCTCCCTGTCGCCCTCGACGAGGCGGGTGACGGGGACGCCCGTCCATTTGGCGACGATCTCGGCGATCTCCTCGCCGGAGACCTCCTCCTTGAACAGTGTCGTCGTCTTCCCCGGCTTCTCGAGCTTCTTGAGCTCGGCCTCGAGCTGCGGAATCCGACCGTGCCGGAGCTCAGCCACCTTGTTCAGGTCGTAGGCGCGCTCCGCCTTCTCCATTTCGAGGCGGGTGGCGTCGAGATCCTCGCGCACCTTGCGAACGCGGTCGATGGCGGCCTTTTCCTTGTCCCATTGGAGCTTGAGACCGCTTGCTTTCTCGCGGACCTCGGCCAACTCCTTGCGCAGAACGGAAAGCCGATGCTTGCTGGCGTCGTCCTTCTCCTTGGCAAGCGCGGTCTCCTCAATCTCCAGCCGCAGTGAGCGCCGCGTGAGCTCGTCCAGCTCCTGCGGCATCGAGTCCATCTCTGTCCGGATCATCGCGCACGCCTCGTCCACGAGGTCGATCGCCTTGTCGGGGAGGAACCTGTCGGAAATGTACCGGTTGGAGAGGATGACGGCATTCACGAGAGCGTTGTCCTGAATCCGGACGCCGTGGTGGAGCTCGAAGCGCTCCCTGAGCCCTCGCAGGATCGAGATTGCGTCCTCGACGCTCGGCTGCTCGACGACCACGGGCTGAAAGCGGCGCTCGAGCGCCGCGTCCTTCTCGATGTGCTTGCGGTACTCGTCCAGCGTCGTCGCGCCGATGCAGTGAAGCTCGCCGCGGGCAAGCATGGGCTTGAGCAGGTTGCCGGCGTCCATCGCGCCGTCGACCTTGCCGGCGCCCACGATCAGGTGCAGCTCGTCTATGAAAAGTATGACCCGGCCGTCCGACTGCTTCACCTCGTTGAGGACGGCCTTGAGGCGCTCCTCGAATTCGCCGCGGTATTTCGCACCCGCCACGAGTGCGCCCATGTCGAGGGCGAAGACGGTGGCGTCCTTGAGCCCCTCGGGCACGTCGCCGCGAAGGATCCTCTGCGCAAGGCCCTCGACGATCGCGGTCTTGCCGACGCCCGGCTCGCCGATCAGGACCGGGTTGTTCTTCGTCTTCCTGGAAAGGATGCGGATCGTTCGCCGGATCTCGTCATCCCGCCCTATGACGGGGTCGAGCTTCCCCTTCTTCGCGCGGTCAACGAGGTCCACACCGTATTTCTCCAAGGCCTGGTAGGTGGCCTCGGGGTTGTCGGTCGTGACCCTCTGGCTGCCGCGGACCTCCTTGAGCGCGGTCATCACCTTGCCACGGTCGAGCCCGAAGCTCTTGAAGAGCTTCTTCATGGCGTCGGGTCTTCCGATTTCGATGAGGGCCAGGAACAGGTGTTCCACGCTCACGAATTCGTCTTTCAAGGACTTCGACTCCTTCTCCGCCCGGGTGAGCACGTCGTTCACCGCCTGCGTCACGTACACCTTCGAGGTGTCGACGCTGCCGGTCACCTTCGGAATCCGTTCCAGCTCACGGTCCACCGCCAGCTGGAACGCGCTCGAAGACAGTCCCATCTTGTCGATCAGGCCCGGGATGATGCCGTTCTCCTGGCTTAGAAGCGCTGAAAGCAGGTGCCACGTGTCGACCTCGTTGTGATTGAGGCGACGCGCGACCGCCTGGGCGTCTGTGACGGCCTGGCGCGACATCTGCGTGAGGTTGTTGGTATCCATTTGGTCTCCCTATTGCATGGGATACGCCAACGCGGCGCAGGTAAGCCAGCAGTGTTGTTCCCGATTTGAGTGGGTCACTGACAGTCAATACGGCACAGTTGTTACCTCTTTTCGGCTAATTGTGACTCACAGGTTTTGGTTCACAGCAGGCCAAAAACCGGGCACCTTTCTCCGATCCCAACCCCCGGAATAATGAAGGCCATCCCCACATTCGCCCTTGCCAGTCTACTCCTTGTTGCCTCCACCCGGCCCGCCGTCGCCGAGCCTGACGCCTACATGCCAGGACCCGATTCAAAGCCGCAGCCCGGCGTTCCGCAGGGCGAGCTGATCAAGTTCGATTTTTCGCAGTCGAAGGTGTTTCCGGGGACCACCCGGCACGTCACAGTCTACGTCCCACGCCAGTACGATCCGGCGAAGCCGGCCTGCGTCTTCGTAGACCAGGACGGCGTGCAGTTCAACGCGCCCGTTGTCCTGGACAACTTGATCGCACGGGGAGAAGTTCCGATAGTCATAGGAGTATTCGCGACCCCTGGCGTCTTGAATGCGCTCAACCCGGCAACCGAGCTCAGCAGGTACAATCGGAGCCTCGAGTATGACGGCTTGGGCGACGCCTATGCGCACCTGATCCTGGACGAGGTCCTGCCGGCGGTGGAGACGAAGGTGACGGCCGACGGACGGCCGGTTCATCTCTCCCATTCCGGGAACGACCGCGCGATCGCGGGCTCAAGCAGCGGCGCCATCGCAGCGTTCAACGCGGCATGGGAGCACCCCGAGGCGTTCAGCCGAGTGATCAGCGCGATCGGCACCTACATCGGGCTCCGGGGCGCCGACAGGTTCCCGACCCTCATCCGCAAATACGAGCCGAAGCCCATCCGCGTCTTCCTGCAGGATGGTTCCGGCGACCTTAACATCTACGCCGGCGACTGGTGGATGGCCAACCAGACTATGGAGCGGGCGCTGGAATTCTCGGGGTACGAGGTGAACCACGCATGGGGCGACGGCCATCACAGCGGAAACCAGATAACCTCCATCCTTCCCGATGCGCTGCGCTGGGCGTGGAAGGACTGGCCGAAGGCCGTTGGCAATCGGCAGACGCAGAATGGGGCGCTCAAGGCGCTTCTCATTCCAGGCGAGCGATGGCAGGGCGGGACCATGAACGCCTACGAATTCGGTGGTCCAACATTCAACGCGAAGGGCGAGATAGCGTTTGTCGCCTCACCCGACGAGGCCACCGCCGCCGATGGATCGGGAATAAACGCCTTTCACGCCCAGGTTAAATCCCCGGGCCGACTTGGCCCGGACGGACGTTTCTATTCCTTCGAAGGAACCCGAATCGAGGCTTTCGCCCATGATGGGAAACCGGCGGCGATTGCCGATGGCATTTCGGCCCGCGACCTTGTCGTGGCGCACAACGGGAACATCTATGTCAGCGAATCCGCCGGGGCTGGCTCCCTGGCGAGCAACGTCTGGCTCGTCCGACCCGACGGAACGAAGACGGTCGTCGACAGCGGCCTGCGCTCCGCAACGGGAATCACCCTCTCGCCGGACCAGTCCCTCCTATATGTTGCCGACGGTGCCTCCCACTGGATCTACAGCTACCAGATTCAGCCCGATGGATCGCTCGCGGACAAGCAGCGGTATTATTGGCTCCACACCGCAGACACTGAGGACTCGAGCCATGCAGGCGGCATGTGCTGCGACAAGGCGGGCTGGCTCTACGTCGCCACAGACCTGGGCATTCAGGTTTGCGACCAGGCAGGACGCGTGAACGCGATCCTTCCTCTCGCCGGAGGTCGTGTCACGGGCGTCAGCTTTGGTGGACGGAATTTCGACACGCTCTACGCCACCTGCGCCGACAAGGTCTACTGGCGCAGGCTTAACGCCACGGGAGCCAATCCCTGGGATGCGCCCAGCCTTCCGGCGGTCCCGAAGCTCTGATGCCGCGTCCTCGAGCCGCCAAATGAACGATGACCTCATCAGGCTTCTCGGAAAGGACAACGTCCTGATCGGGCGCGAGGACCTGATCCCCTACTCCTTCGACGCGACTGCAGTCCTTAAGCAAATCCCCGGTGTCGTCGTGTTCCCAAGGACCGCCGCCGAGGTGTCCGTGGTGCTGAAGCTTGCCGCCAGGCATAAGGTTCCCGTCGTCGCGCGCGGGAGCGGCACGGGCCTGAGCGGCGGTAGCGTGCCCGTTGCCGGCTCGGTCGTCCTCTGCCTCGTGAAGATGGACAGGATCATCGAGGTCGATGCGCGGAATTTCACGATGCGCGCCCAGGCGGGAGTTCTGACCCAGGCGATCTACGACGCGGCCGAATCCGCGGGCCTTTTCTATCCGCCCGATCCGGGATCGATGAAGATCTCGACGATCGGAGGAAACGTCGCGGAGAATTCCGGCGGCCTCCGCGGGCTCAAATACGGGGTCACGCGCGACTATGTGATGGGGCTTGAGGTCGTCATGGCCGATGGCGAAATCTGCAGGCTGGGCAACAAATGCGTCAAGGACGTGGCGGGCTACAGCCTCAAGGACCTGTTCATTGGCAGCGAGGGAACGCTGGGCGTCGTCACCGAGGTGCTCCTGAAGCTCCTTCCCAAGCCCGCGTCTCGCCAAACGCTGCTTGCAACCTATTCCCGAATGGACGCGGCCGCTGAGACGGTGTCCGCCATCATTGAGGCGAAGATCGTCCCGTGCACCCTCGAATTCCTCGACTCGAAGACGATCCGCTGCGTCGAGGACTACGCGCATGTCGGCCTGCCGCTGGACGCGGAGGCCCTTCTCCTCATTGAGGTCGATGGGCACCCGGCGGCCGTCGCGGACGAGGCTGCGAAAGTCCTTGAGCTCTGCATCCGCAACGGGGCGACCTCGGCCAGGCTCGCCGCTAGCGCTGCCGAGGCGACCCGGCTCGCGACCGCCCGGCGGAGCGCTTTCAGCGCGCTCGCCCGGGTAAAGCCGACCACGATCCTCGAGGATGCCACGGTCCCACGAAGCGAACTGGCGAAGATGATCCGGTTCATCCAGGAGACCGGCGCCCGGCACCGACTCGACATCGCCACGTTCGGGCATTTCGGGGATGGCAACCTTCATCCGACATTCCTCACGAATGAGCGGGACGCAGACGAGATGCGCCGAGTCGAGCTGGCGATGAGGGAGATATTCACGCAGGCGCTGGCTCTCGGCGGCACGATCACCGGAGAGCATGGCGTCGGGCTCGCGAAAAAGGCGTTTCTCAGGGAGCAGATGGGCGACGCGAGCTATGGGCTCCTGAAAAGGATCAAGCGGACGCTCGACCCTGATAATCTCCTCAATCCCGGAAAGATCTTCGACCTGTGAGCGCGGAGCCGAGCCCACTCAAGTCCCTAGACTATTCGGTGCTCCAGCAGTGCATTCACTGCGGGCTGTGCCTTCCGACCTGCCCGACCTACCTCGAGACCGGCAAAGAGCGCAATTCCCCCCGGGGAAGAATCTCGCTCATGAGGGCTATCGCCGACGACGACATGGAGACTTCGAGAGGTTTCGCGGACGAGATGTCCTATTGCCTAGGCTGCCTCGCCTGCACGACGGCCTGCCCCGCCGGCGTCGACTACGGCACGCTTTTCGAGGCGGCCCGCGCCGAGGCCGAGCGAAGCGGAGCGGCCGCCACCCCGGGACGGTCATTCATCCGGTTCGTCACCTTGCGATTTCTGCTCTTCCGTCCGTGGGCCCTTCACCTGCTGGGCCGAATCCTGCGCCTTTGCGAGGCGAGCGGACTGCGCGCACTCATCCGCAGGTCGGGAATCTTCGCGCTCCTGCCCAAGAGGATCGGCGAGCTCGAGCGGCAGATGCTTCCGATACGCCGGCACTACTCGGAAGAGATCATCTCGGGGGTCGAGAGGCCGCGGGGCGAGACACGCTACCGCGTCGCTGTGCTCACGGGCTGCATCCAGGACATCGCGTTCTCGGATGTGAACCGCGCGACGGTCGATGTGCTCCTGGAGAACGGATGCGAGGTGGCGACCCCGCGGGCCCAGTCCTGCTGCGGCTCGCTGCACGTTCACAACGGCGATCTCGAAACAGCCAGGGAACTCGCGCGGCGGCAGCTCGACTCGGTCGATCCGACCCTCTTCGACGCGGTCATCTCGAATTCCGCAGGATGCGGTTCCCATCTCAAGCGCTATGGCCATTTTCTTGCGGGCGATCGCGTCTACGCCCGGCGCGCGGCCGAATGGTCGGCAAAGGTCAGGGATATTTCGGAATGGCTGGTCGAGATCGGTTTTCGTGTGCCGCGTTCGGCGGCGGCGCCCACCATAGTCACCTATCATGAGGCCTGCCACCTTTGCCATGGGCAAAGGATAACGGCACAGCCGCGCGAAATCCTGAGGTCTATCCCGGGCTTGGAGCTCCGCGAATGCGTCGAGGCGACCATGTGTTGCGGCAGCGCAGGTGTGTATTCATTGACGCAGCCCGGGACTGCCGCGTGGCTTCGGGACCGCAAAGTAGGCCACATTCGCTCGACGGGGGCTCACATCGTATCGACCGCAAATCCCGGGTGCCAAATTCAAATCCAGCAGGGGTTGTCGATCGACGGGAAGCCCCTGCTGCGGGTCGTCCATCCTATAGTGCTGCTTGCCGAAGCTTACTCTCTCGAGAACAAGTCTTTACAATATACGTAGTTATAGCCACAACGAATCCAAGAAAAGCCTTGTGAACGCCACCAATTTGCAATAAATTTACCAAAAGATGCGTTCTCGATCCCTATTCCGCGCGACGGGTGCCCTTTTGACATGCGCCCTCGGCCTGCACGCGCAGACCTCGTTTTGGAATGTGACGAGTGGAAACTGGAGCAGCGGCGGCAATTGGACGCCGTCCAGCCCAGCAAACAACGGAACTGCCGATGTGTCGTTCAACTTGGTCGTCACGTATTCTTCGACAGTCGATATGGCGTGGTCCGTGAATTCGGCCAGCATTCTTCTCGGCTCCGGTAATTTCACGCTGCTGGGAGCGACGACGCTGACGGTGGGAGCCGGAGGATTCACGGACAGCAGTGGGGTCAACGCTGCGGTCGATCCGGTGCTCGCGGGGACAATGGCCCTGACTCAAAGCGGTCTCGGCACCCTCACGCTGAACGGCGCCAACACATATTCGGGAAGCACGACCGTCACCTCTGGCATTCTTGCGGACGGAGGGCCGAACACGTTATCACCGAACAGCCTGCTTCAGGTCGGTTCGGCGGGAGTTGTCGATGTGAACAACAACGAGATCGTCTCGGGCCTCAGCGATAACCTCGGTGCAGGCGGCTCCGTCGTCGTCGCGAACGGTGCGACCCTTTTCCTCAACGGAACGCCCTCGACGACCTTTTCGGGTGTCATATCGGGCGCCGGAAACTTGGAAAAGGACGGCACGTCGACACTCACTCTGACCGGAAATAATTCCTACACCGGAACCACGACAATTGGTCTCGGGGCCGCCATCGACATCGGCGGAGGCGGCAATTTCGGAGACATAGCCAGTCTCACGGTCCAGGGAATGGGTTCAATCGTCTTTGATCGACACAACTCCTACCACTTCGACAATAACCTCGTGGGTGCGATCAGCGTGGTCCAGCAAGGCACGGGCACTACAACCGTGTCGGGTACGAACGTCTATTCCGGCACAACGACCATAAATTCAGGTGCTCTCAAGGCCGGGTCGACCAGCGCCTATGGGGATTCCGGAAACAGCGCCGTCACGGTCAACGGAAGTGGTGTGCTGGATGTTCACAATTTTGACAACACGATTGGCAGTCTTGCGGGAGGTCCGTCGAGCACGGTGACCCTGGGGTCGGCAACACTCACAATTGCCAATATTTTTGCGGGTCCGACGATTTATTCCGGGACCATCACGGGGCCGCCCGGAGGATCGCTCAACATGGCCGGCAGCGTGCTGGATCTCACAGGCGAGAACACCTATACCGGCGGCACCACCGTCACCGCCGGAACTCTGGAAGTAGACAACAACCCCTTGTTGGGTTCTGGGACGGGCACGGGTGCCATCACGATCTTCCCCGGCGCGACACTCCAGCTTGGAAACGGGGGCGGCGATACCAATGGGATTGTGAATCCGACGGCCGCCATCACCGACAACGGGACCGTCACCTTCGCCCGCGCCGACGTGTTCACATTTCCAAATGACTTCCTCGCGGGCACAGGCGGCGTATTCATGGTGGGCCACGGAACGCTGACGCTCAGCGGCAATAACAATTATTCCGGGCCGACGATAGTGCAGTTTGGCGAACTCGAGGCCGGTTCGGGAACCGCTTTCGGCAACGGGACGAGCGCCCTAGACGTGATCTCCGGCGGCACGCTCTTCTTGAACACATTCAGCGACAGTTTCGGGTCTATTGCCGGTGATTCCACCGGCACCATCAACCTCGGGTCGGGGTTCCTCACCACCGGCGCGGCCAATTCGACCACGACCTTTGCCGGCGTTATCCAAGGCACCGGCGGATTGATCGTCGTGGGGACAGGCACGACGATCCTCACCGGTCCCAACACGTTAACCGGGCCGGTCACGATTCCCGGCACCGGTGGGACCCTCCAGGTCGGCGACGGTGCCACGCAAGGAGCGACGATTGCGAGCGCCAGCACTGTGGTCGACGACGGCACCCTCGTGCTCATGCCCGCCCCCACCGACAACATACTCTATCAGGAAGGCATCTCCGGAATCGGGTCCGTCACCATCGCAGGCACGGGGGCAGGCACGATCACCCTCGCGGGTACCAATAATTATTCTGGCCTCACTTCGGTCACCGGCGGTATTCTGACAGACGCCGCCCAAAATTCGTTCTCTCCTGCCAGCAACATGCTCGTGGACACGGCTGGTACCGTGGTCGTCAAGTTCAATGAGACTGTCGGGAATCTGAAAAACGGCGTGGGGAGCGGCAACGTCACGATCGCATCCGGAGCAACGCTCAGCTCGCTGGGCTCGAGCTATGTCGCGGATTTCCAGGGCGTGATAACCGGATCAGGCGCATTTGCTGTCACCGGCGGAGTTCAGGGGCTTTCAGGCAATAATAACTATAGCGGGGGCACGCTGGTCTCGGGTATCGGCGAGCTCTTCGTCGGCAGCGACACGGCGCTCGGCACCGGCGTGCTGACATTCAACGGGACCAACACGGAAATGTCGCCGGATGCAAATGTCACTTTGGCGAACAACATCCTCCTGGACAGTGTCGTGCGCAATGACAACGGCGGGCTCAACAACCTTACCCTCAACGGACAAATCTCGGGCCCTGCTGGCATCACTTGGTTCACACCCGGGGCGCTGACGCTGACCAATAACGGAAACAATTTCTCGGGCGGCGTCGATATGCGCGAAGGAACGCTCTATTTCGGCGCGAATAATGCCGCCGGAACCGGGACAATCACGCTCAGATCCGTGTCGGCGCTGAACGTCGTGAATGGCACGACGGTCAACAATCCGCTGAACATCACGGGCACCACCGTCACGCTTGCCGGCAATGGCACCGTTGCCACGCCCGTGACCGCCAACAGTTCGGTCATCTTGGCGCCAAGCGCGTCGCCCGGGGGCGGGCCGGGAAATCTCGCGTTTTCAAACGGGCTCACCGTGACGAACGGAGCCACGATCAACTTCAACATTTACGATGCCAACGGGACGGCTGGCACGGGATACAGTCTCATCACGGCGACCGGCGGCCTGAACGTGACGGCGACCCCCAACACGATAAACCTCGATGTTTTCACGATCAGCAGCACTGGCGCCTCAGCGCCAGCCATAAACTTCAATTTTACCAACTCCTATTCATGGACGTTCGCAACGTCCACCTCCGCCATCGTCGGCTTCAATGCCAATCAGTTCAACGTGCTCACAACCAGTTTCTTGAACGGAACTGCGGGCGGCTTTTTCAGCGTCTCAGGAACAAGCAACAACCTGGTCCTCAATTTCACGCCGGTGCCGGAACCTTCGACGTGGGCGCTCATGGGAGAAGGCGTCCTAGCAATCGTTCCATTCGCTCTTCGGCGCAGGCGCACGGTCAGGATTTAGGCTAGCAGTGAGCGGCCCTGGGACATCAAGCCCAAAAGCCTTGATTCGCGGGACACCGTGAGGCACAAAGCCCCTCCCCTTTGGACGCTTAGCTCAGTTGGTTAGAGCACGTGCTTCACACGCACGGGGTCACTGGTTCGAGTCCAGTAGCGTCCACCATCTCCACTTCGTGACGGAGCGTGCCGAGAGAGGGGTCCGGAGAGCCCAAACCGCCTTCGTGACCCATTCGACGGTCGCATGCCCTCCACAAACAACGACCCGGGGGCAACCTGGCTCCCGGAAACGTCTGTTGCCGTCAATTCGATTTGCCACGCGGAAGCAGGACGAAAACAATCGTACTGCTGCAGGCACCCCAATGTCTCACCTACGTCTAGATGCACTCAACCGGAATGCTACGGCGCATCCTCGATAGTAACGTCTGGAGCCTTCTTAAGGACCTTGCGGGCATCTCGGCCCTGGCGGTAGCCATTTTGACCTATTCGATGCTGGTGGAGACGCGGAGGGCCCGTGAGCAGCTAATCGAGCCTCAGATGGTACTCCTTGCTCCGCAGACCAAATTCGAGTTTCAGTGGATGCCGGAGGACGACTGGCGACCAATGCTGTGGCCCTCGGGTGGGGAAATGCCGGCAGTGAAAAAGGACAGCCCATTCCTGAGCGTTGGACCGACCCCGGTCCTGCGCCTCAAGAACATCGGATCCGGTCCAGCGCTGGATGTGCGGGTCGAGTGGTCTCTGGAGGGTGACGGATCAGAGGTCGTTAAATCTAGTCGGACGTTTAGCGATTTGAAGGCGATGGTCGACAGTGTGCATTCCAAACTCATCATAGGAATGTCGAGCATTCCATTTGCAGACAGGCTGGCGAAGGATATTCCCTACTGCATTGCGTCGCCCGGCAACGATACCGCCGATGATCTTGCGACCCCGGATGGAATCACGGAGGGCTATGGCGTTCGTCTCGTTGCTCGAGGCAAGCCGTCGCAGGGACCCCTCCCTTTATCCCAAGACTGTCCGACTATTCACGTGAGGCTGTTCTACCATAATACGGGCGGGAAGCTTTTTAAGCAACGCTTTGCGATAAGGTCCTCATTTGTGTCCAAGGACGACAATATACACATGGACCTTAATACGGGCGCTATTACATTCACGTCGTCGGGTAACCTGAGAGGTGAGATCGCCTTTGAAGTACATGTCGAACCGGAGTAGCGCTCGGCGGGCGCCGCTTTCAAAAAGCGCTTCCAAAATATTAGTCACTTATTCGAGTCCCGTAATGTCCACCATCATGCTCATCACATTGGGTCTATTTATTTTTAAAAAGTCTGGCGGGAGCTAAACCAGTGCTGAATGAGCCGTCCGCCCATTAATCTCGCCGGAGACCGTGCAATTCCGGTTTTCCTTTTGATTTGGGCCCTCTGTGGCGTCGGCATCGGAATAACCCTTCATTTTGGCCGCACTCTTCCGCTGGCGGCCCACGCAGCCCAGGCTTCCGTCGCCGACCATCCGGCAACCGTACAGCCTAGTCCGCCGATCCTTCACAGCCTTGACGGATCGCCATGGTCCGCCCTGCTTGAGAATCTCAATAGTCCCATGTGCCGGTTATTGGCGCAGCTCATCATCATCGTCCTGGCCACGCGGACGACGGGTTGGCTCTTTCGGATAATGGGCCTCCCTTCGGTCGTCGGTGAGATCACTGCAGGCATCCTCCTTGGACCATCCCTCTTCGGCTGGCTCTGGCCCGGCGGCTTTGCATTCATATTTACTCCTTCGTCACTCGATATTCTGAGGCTGTTCAGCCAAATCGGAGTGACCGTATTCATGTTTGTAGTTGGAATGGAACTCGAAGCCGGTCCCCTTCGCGACAAAGCCCGCGTGGCGTTTCTAGTCAGTCAGACCGGCATATTTGTGCCTTTTCTACTGGGCGTGATTGCCGCGCTTTTCCTGTACCCTGGCTATGCGGGAACAGGCACAAGCTTCACCTCATTTGCACTTTTCCTTGGAACGGGACTTAGCATTACGGCCTTTCCCGTATTGGTCAGAATCCTGGAGGAACGGGGCATCGCCAAAACCCCGCTTGGCATAACCGCGATAAATTGCGCAGCCATCGGCGATGCAAGCGCGTGGGCCATGCTCGCTATCGTCGTCGCATTCGTGCGTGCGGAAGGGATGAAGGCAACGCTCTTTAACCTCGCATTGTTGGCGCTGTTTGTCGGCTTTATGCTTATCGTTGTCCGGCGATTGCTAACTCGATGGTTGCGCATAGACGCTACCAATGAGCGAGCAACGACACTGAGAATCGTGGCCGCTGCGCTCTTATTCATGGCCGGGTCGGCATTGATCACAGAGATCCTCGGCATCCACGCTCTCTTCGGAGCCTTTCTGGCCGGGGCGATCATGCCGCGAGACGAAGGGCTTCGCCGCAACCTGGTGGTCCGGTTGGAGAATTTCACCAGCGTTCTCCTGCTTCCCCTGTTTTTTGCTTACAGCGGGCTTCGCACTCGCATCGGCCTGTTGAACGACACGAAATCCTGGCTCATCTGCCTCGCCATTGTCGCTGTAGCTACGGTGGGCAAACTGGGCAGCAGCATGTTTTCCGCGCGATTGACCGGGATGGGCTGGAATGACGCCTTCTCCTTCGGGTCTCTCATGAATACGCGTGGGCTCATGGAGTTGATCGCATTGAATATCGGATATGACTTAGGCATATTGCCGGCTCCAATCTTTACCATTCTTATTCTAATGGCGTTATTTACGACATTCCTGACCGGACCCCTGGTTGACCTCGCCGAACGCATGAAACTCTCGCCTGGACAAGGCGAGGCAGGCGGCGCCGCCTGAAGAAGCCGCGTGATGTTGGTCCGCTACACCCACCGGTCCGGGTGGAGTCGTCCGTATCATTCGTGCAGGATACTGGGAAAAAGGAGCTAAACTCTATGAGCAAGAAAATCAAAATCTCTGAAAAGGCTCAATTCAACAACGCTGGATATCAGGTAAACATCAAGGATCTGAATGGCGAACCACTTCCCCATCGTGGAAAGCTTGAGTTTCGGCCGCTTAGGCACGGTGGCGCGCGGGTTGGCGCGGGACGCAAACCGTCGGGACGCAAAGCCATTCTTCTGCGTCTTAGCCCAAAGGTCATAGCCACGCTCCGGAAGGAAGCCGAACGTAACCACAAGACGCTTTCGGATGTTGCGGAAGCACGCCTTGCACACGCCTAGAATCGGTGCCTGGATTGCCACCGCTTCCCTTATCTGGTGCGACAATCCTCAAAGGGCCGCAACCAGGAGTTACGCTTACTCTGTAAAGTAGGACTCCAAAAGCGTCCACCATTTCATCGATGCCTATCATGCTAGAATCTGCGAAAATCTTCAGTTATATCCCAACGAAGAACTTCGAGCGGGCGAAGACGTTCTACGGCGGTGTGCTCGGGTTAATCCACGTTTCGACGGATGATTTTGCATTGGTCTTTGAGAGCGGCGGGATTCGCATCCGCGTCGTCAGAGTGCCGGATTTCAAGCCAGGCCCCATCGCTATTCTTGGTTGGCAGGTCGATGACTTGGAGAAGAGCGTCACGGCACTGAAAGCGCACGGCGTAATTTGCGAGCGCTGGCCCGGGATCAAACAAGACGCCGCGGGAATATGGGACGAACCTGGCAGGCCGCGCGTCGCGTGGTTCAAGGATCCCGATGGCAACGTGCTTTCAGTATCGGCTCAGTAGTGCGGCTGGCGGGCCAAAGTTGTGCGGCAACCAAACAGCAACCAAGCTATCGTCTCGCTCGGAGAGGAGTGACTCCAGTAGCGTCGACCATCTAAGTGACATCGGAGCAATTAGTTAGATAGTTTCGACGTGATTCACCAAAAAATTGGCCAATTGGAAATTTGGGCGATTTATGGTGGTCTTAGATGGTTTTCCGTCCCTATTTCGTGCCTTAGGAGGACGATTGCTGAAATCCCGAATGCGCTAACAAGGCCTACCGGAAGCGATCCGATCGTAACCTGGCTCGATTCCTTTGCCAATCGAAAGGATGCGATAACCCAATCGGTCTAGGGCCGTTGCATCCGGGCGTGAGGAGGGACATTCGCCGTGCGCTCGATGAGGTTAACGCTGGAAAAGTCGTGATGTTGCCCGATTGACAGGAGAGCTTGCCGGATTCTGGCGTCTGCGCATTGGCAAACATAGAATAGTCTTCCGTCACGACAAAGCGGGCCAACTCACGGCCGAATATCTAGGGCCGCGAAGCACCATCTATCGCACCTTCAGGCCTCCAAAATGAAATAGATGAAGGGAACCAAACAGCAACAAAGCTTCTTTCTCGCTCGGGGAAGAGTGACCCCAGTAGCGTCCGCCATCTAAGTGACATCGCCCCGCCAGGCGAGCCTGCGGAGGTTTCGAGCCTCCGCGCACGAATCCACTTCGGCATTGATTTGGCCTTAGGTATTTACCCCATATCTCCAAAGGGTGCAGCTGGATATGATGGCAAATGGCGCCGCGCTACAAGCCTCCCACTGAAGGTGTCCTTTCTAATGGCAGCGAAAAATATGCGCAGTGATTGGCACAAAATGCGAAGAAACCGGACTGAAATTGGTATACCATGCATCAGTTGAAACGAACTTACATACGAATTCCGTCAGCTTCGTTGTTCGGGGCGATCGCGATGCTTGTTGGAGCGACGCCCTGCCATGCCCTACCAAGCTTCGCGCGTCAGTTAAACATGCAGTGCATTGCGTGCCACACCGAATTCCCAATCCTGAACGACATGGGGCGGCAGTTCAAGCTGAGTGGCTACACGATGAGCGCGGACAGTACCGATCTCCCGCCGATCGCCTTCATGCTCGAGCCGTCATTCACTAACACCCAGAGCGGGCAAGACGGAGGAGCAGCGCCGGGGTTCGCCAATAACAACAATTTTGCGGTGACCCAATTTAGCATATTCTACGCGGGGCGGCTATTTGGCCCCTATGCATCGAAATTGTTCGGGCCCGACGTATCCTCGTTTCTAAACAAGTTTGGGATATTCTCGCAGACCACGTATGACGGCATTGGAAAGTCTTGGTCGTGGGACAACACCGAGCTGCGCTACGCTGATATCGGCGCAATAGGGGGGCATTCGCTGCAGTATGGCGTTTACATGAACAATAACCCCACGCTCCAAGATCCCTGGAACAGCACTCCCGCATGGGGCTTTCCATTCTCCGGCTCCGGGTTAGCCCCATCGCCTGCCGCCGGCACCCTGATCGACGGCGGACTGGCCCAGCAGGTTGGGGGTATAGGCACCTATGCCATGATCGACAGCAGCTACTACCTCGACGTCGGCGCCTATCGGACTCTCGGGTCCAAGTTTCAGCGCGCCGTGGGCGAAGATCCATCGGGTCAAACGCAAGTCACAGGGGTGGCTCCCTATTGGAGGGTTGCCTACACAAGGCCGATAAATGACACCACCTGCGAGATAGGTCTGTTTGGATTGGCGGCGGATACTTACCCCGGGCGGGACTCGAGCGCCGGAAAGGACAGAATCGTCGATATTGGCATAGACTCCCAGATTCAGAAGTCGGCCGGAGCCAATGATATTACCGCAATGGTCACCGCGATACATGAACACGACACATGGGCAGCGAGTCAGCCTCTCGGAAACACATCCAATAGGTCCGATTCCCTCATCGAGTTCAAGGGCACAGTCGACTACCTCTGGGACAAGACCTACGGCTGCGCGGCACAGTACTTCGTCACAAATGGCTCAAGCGACATATTAGCATATCCCACGAGCCAAACAGGCGTACCCAACAGCAACGGATTCATACTGTCGGCCAATTTTCTTCCCCTGAATAAGAGCACAGGCCCGTCCTTCTGGCCGAGAAGCAACGTCAAGATATCGCTCCAATATGTCATCTATAACCGTTTTGACGGATCCGTTTTAAACATAGACGGAGCAGGACGCAATGCCTCCGCCAACAATACACTTTATTTTGAAACGTGGATCGTTTTCTAACCGCTGCCCTCTTTTCTTTCTCAACATAATCAACCCATGAAAATCACAAACCTCACTGTTTCCTTAATTCCGGCAGGCATGCTCCTCGCGATGGCGATGATTGCATCCCAGCCTGCGGCCCGCGCGGCCGATGACGAAAAGTTAGTCACTATCGTGGCCAACGACACCCTGAAATTCAGCGTCAAAGAGATCGACGCGACCCCTGGGCAAAAAATCCACGTTCAGCTTACGAACGAGGGAACGATGCCAAAGGACGGGATGGGACACAATTGGATACTCCTCGACAGCGAAGCGGAGGCCGTCCCCTATGCCACGACCGCCCTTTCGGCCCGAGCCACCGAGTACGAGCCCAAGGCATTGGCGTCGCATGTCCTGGCTTCCATCCCACTCTTGGGGCCCAAGGAAACGGGTGGAGTCACTTTTTGCGCGCCAACGAAACCCGGCAAGTATCCCTACATATGCTCATGCTCTGGACACTCAATGGCCGGGATGAAGGGCTACTTGATAGTGAAGTAGACGCCACAGCTACCCCTGATCCGGTGCTACCGAAGGCCAGGTGGCACGGACCCGTTCCTTATTGTTCACGCGCGAAATGTAGCGGAGTAAGAGCCAGCACGATGTGCGGCACAGTATTACGTGTATCATGGACTAGGTCCTTCCGCACTCACGTTGTCTTGGCGTTTGAGGTCACACCAATCGAATGAATAATCCTGTTTTCCACAATGGTTCGCCATAGAACAGCGGCACTCGAGCGGCACTCGGTTCGTTCGAGATGGAAATAATTCCTTAAAACGATCTTAAGCGGGAGGCAGCCCGGGCCGCCTTACTTCACCGTCAGGACGCCCTTCATGCCAGTTTGATAGTGGGCGGGAAAAGTGCAAAGGAATGGGTATTCGCCAGGCGTCATCGGAGCCTTGAAGTCGGCTCCGCCAGACTTCCGGGACCCGAGTAGGTTGATGTGGGCGATCATCTCGTCGGCCAGAGCTGTCGGGATGTAATCCGTGTCCTTCGAGGACATCGCGGCGGTGGCAAACGCGTCGACATCGGTGCCTGCCTTCAAGAGCACCCAGTTGTGGCCCATGACCTCCTTCGGCTGTGCGCCGATATTGGTCAGAATCACTATGAGATCCTCGCCCGGCTTGGCGTCTATGCCGGTTATGCTAAACTTCATCGTGTCGCCCGCCGTTATCTCGATTGTGCGGGGCTAGCCGGGGCTGCCGCCGTCGCGGAAGCGCCTTTCTAGCCGCAGCCTGAAGTGGCGAGGGCGGCCAGGACGGTGGTCAATAACAGGCGAGTTTTCAGGGAAGCCCAGATATCGCCTGAGATAGCGGCAACGCAAATTGAACCATGCCTTATCTACCACCTGGGATCTGCTCAATTACGAAATGGCTGCTGCGGATTTCTACCAATTTTCTGGAGTTGATTGCGGGGAGGCTTTCGTGGGTCGCCCGCATTTCCAGTCGCTGAAGCCTTCCGCAATTCTGGCTCTACCTGGAGCGTCGCTAAATCAAGAACTGCATCACACTGGACAAGCGCTCCCTTTCGATCGGCAGCCTTTCCGAAGCAACGCCCATTCCCACTATCCTTTCTCCCACAAACTCACTGGTTCGAGTCCAATAGCGGCCGCCATTCCGATCGCAGCTAGGCTCTCGCTGGCGGCATTGGCGGTTCAAATCGGCGTGGTAGGGTATTACCCCATGGGTGAACCGGGAGATTGAAGATACATTGCCTGCCAAAGGCATGTTCGCGAATTGCCCGTATTCTCGGATGAATGATCCTTGGCCGAGTCCGATTCAACGGTTGTCGTTCAGGCCACCGATTCCCCACCCCCTTCGGCAAAATAGGCTTTAGGAACAAGAGGGAATAGCGCTATGACCCTGATTCCCTCATCCAGTGAGCCCAAGAGCGGCCGCAACTCTCCGGAATCGACCAGGCCTCTCTTCTCAGCGACCGCCACGAGAATCTTTCGAGTAGGATTGGGTGGTGCTGTCCTGTTGGTCGCCAGTTCCGGAATTTTGGCGGCCGCCTACTTCCATTCAAATCATTGGTATGGTGTCGGGTTCGCTCCCAAGCAGCCCGCAACCTTCAGTCACCGGCTTCATGCCGGCGAACTACGAATAGATTGCCGCAACTGCCACGCATCTGTGGAGACGTCGGCCTTCGCAGGAATTCCTACAACGCAGACTTGCCTGACTTGCCATTCGCAAATCTCCACGGAGACATCTTCGCTTCGGCCGGTAATCTGGAGCTCGGCTCAAAATGTGCCGTTGCAGTGGGTCCGGGTCACCCACGTCCCCGATCATGTCTACTTCGACCATAGCATTCATGTGAATAAGGGGGTCGGTTGCACCACCTGCCATGGGAACATCGGAAAGATGGTGCTGACCGCAAAGAGCGAACCGTTGACGATGCGGTGGTGCCTCGATTGCCATCGCGATCCGGGGCCCCATCTCCGTCCGTTGACCGAAATCTTCTCGGCAGTTTCGCATCCATCTCAATCCCGCGAAAGCCAGGAGGAGCTCGTTCGCTCGTACCATATTCGTCTGGAGAACCTGACGAACTGCTCCGCCTGCCACCGCTGAAATCCATGCCAACGCTCCCTCAATTGCCGGTCTCCAAGACAGCCCCACACCTCTGGCGCAGTCTGAACGAGCGAGCCATGACACCGGAATTCCAGGCCCGTCTCGAGAAAGAGTTTCCTGTGTTCGCCTCGCACAGCCCCTCTGAGATCGATCGGCGGCAGTTCGTCACACTGATGGGCGCCTCAATTGCCCTCGCGGGCCTGACGGGATGCGTAAGGCGCTCCTCTGAAAAGATCGTGCCCTTTGTGGCGTCGCCCGAATCTGCAATATCCGGCAATCCGCAATACTATGCGACCGCCATGCCGGTCGAAGGATTCGCGCGAGGGATTGTCGTGGAATCCCACCTTGGCCGGCCGACAAAAATTGAGGGCAACATCAAGCACCCCGAAAGCCTTGGAGCCACCGATGCCACCACCCAGGCGGCGATCCTTTCCCTTTACGATCCTGACCGATCAAAGGTGCTCCTGAAGCAATCGAGGGCGAGTGACTGGGTAAATTACGGCCTGGAATGGACGAGACGCCGCGCGGAGTTTCTCGAGGTGCACGGGAAAGGACTCGCTCTGCTAACGGAGCCGACCAGTTCGCCAAGCATTCGCCGCGAAATTCAACGTGTCATGGAGCTGTTACCGAAGGCCCGTTGGTATCAGCACACGCCGCTGGGATCCTACGAGATAGATGGTCGCCAATCCGATTATGATTTTGAAAAGGCAGATGTCATCTTAACGATTGGAAGCGACTGCCTCTACCGGCATCCCGCCGCGCTCCGCTATGGCCGCGCGTTTGCAGGACGACGCAGAGTAGAAGGCGGCAGGGTTCGAATGAACCGCTTCTACGCGTTGGAGAGCACGCCAAGCGTTACCGGTGGATCTGCTGACTTCCGGCTACCAGCTTCTCCGCCGCGCATTCGTGCGGTGCTAGACGCTGTTGCGCAGGCCATAAGAAATGACCCATTGGCCACCGCCCAAGGACTGTCAACGAGCGAGACTCGGTTTGTTGAAGCCCTTGTCGACGACCTGCGAAGCCATGCTCCGGCGGTCATGTGCGTGGCCGGACCAGAGGAAGACGCCGACGTGCAGCGCTGGGCGTATGCGCTCAACGGGCATTTCGGGTCCAACGGGAAGACAGTGCTAGCAATTCCTTCCGTCCGCTCAGACACCGATCGGGCGGCCTCGGGCGATTTGAAGGCGCTCTGCGGTGCCATGCAGCGTGGAGAGGTAACCGGCCTTTTCATCCTTGGATCGAATCCCGTCTATTCTGCGCCCGCCGATCTTAGTTTTGCCAAGCAACTATCGAAGGTTCCATTTACTGTTCATCATGGAGGTCACGTCGACGAGACCGCAGAACTTTGCGCGTGGCATCTGCCGGAGAGTCACTGGCTCGAAACCTGGGCGGACCTTCGGGCATTCGATGGCACCGTTACAATTCTTCAACCGCTGATCGAACCGCTATTTGATACACGCAGTGGACTAGAGATCCTTCGCATGGTTTCGGACAAAGCGGGCGACCAGGCCTATGACATCGTGCGCGAAACGTGGAAGCAAGAGGCTGGTGAATCCGATTTCGACCTCCGTTGGAATCGTTGGTTAAACGCTGGTGTTATCGACGGCGATGCTAGGCCGCCGGTCGCCGCACCGCCTTCAGGCGCCGCCTTCCCCATTCTCACGCGGCCTGAGGCCGACGAGTTGCCGACACTCATCATCCAGCCGGATCCTACGATGCTTGACGGTCGATGGTCGAACAACGCCTGGCTCCAGGAGCTTCCTAAACCGATGACGCATCTGGTATGGGACAATGCCGCTCTCATTAGTCCCGATTTCGCATCGCGACTTGGAGTCGCAAGCGGCGATATGCTAGCGCTCTCAATTGGCCCATCTTCTGTCGAGGCCGCCGCGTGGATCATGCCGGGACAAGCCCGGGACTGTGTGACGCTTTCGTTGGGTTATGGCCGGACGGCGGCGGGAGTCGTGGGTTCGGGACGGGGATTCAACGCATATCGCCTGCGCTCGGTGAACGCGCTTTGGCAGCGGCCCGGCCTGCAAGTAAGAAAAACCGGCCGGCGCTATGCGCTTGTGACGACACAAGAACAATTCGCGATGGAAGGCCGAGACCTTGTGCGGGTGGTTTCGCCAGATGCACTGCAAACTCCAGCAGCCGCGAAAAGTCCAACTCTGTATACTCCGTGGAAGTCGCCCGGCTATGCATGGGGTATGTCGGTCGATCTAAGCACCTGCCTAGGGTGCAACGCCTGCATCGTGGCATGCCAGGCGGAGAACAACATTCCTGTCGTGGGCAAGGAACAGGTGGGTCGCGGACGCCAGATGCATTGGATTCGGCTCGACTGCTATTTCGAGGGGACACCGGAGAATCCCCGCGTCCTGAGCCAGCCGGTGCCCTGCATGCAATGCGAGAATGCTCCCTGCGAGCTCGTGTGCCCTGTAGGCGCCACCGTCCATAGCAGCGAGGGGCTAAATGAGATGGTCTATAACCGCTGCGTGGGCACGCGTTATTGTTCCAACAACTGCCCGTACAAGGTCCGCCGCTTCAATTTCTTCGACTATCGGGCACGGCGCGACGCGCTTTCCAACTTGCAGATGAACCCGGATGTGACGGTGCGCGAGCGCGGTGTCATGGAGAAATGCACCTATTGCGTACAGCGGATCAATTCCGCGCGCATCACTGCCGAGAACGAGAATCGGCCGATTCGCGACGGAGAGATCAAGACCGCCTGCCAGCAGGCTTGCCCGGCGGAGGCTATCGTCTTCGGAAATCTCGCCGATCCTGACAGCCGCGTTTCTGCCCGGAAGCTCGAACCGACCAATTACCTTCTTCTCGAGGAACTCAACACCCGACCCAGAACGACCTATCTGGCAAAAGTGCGCAATCCGCCGGGCCGCTACCCATCATGAAAACACCGGAGCAAGGTCAGCAAGCCGGATTGGACGAAGCCCTTATTGCACCGGACCAAACGTTTGAATCCGTCACAAGAACGATCAGCGATATCCCGCTGCTTCACCCCTACCCCCGTTTTTGGTGGGCCGGCTTTGGCATCGCCTTTGTCCTCGTGCTACTCCTCTTGACCTCGATTGCGTGGCTGTTTACCCGCGGCGTCGGTATTTGGGGCCTCAACATTCCGATCGCTTGGGGTTTCGCGATCGTGAACTTCGTCTGGTGGATCGGAATTGGGCACGCTGGAACGTTCATTTCGGCGATCCTGTTGCTGCTCCACCAGCAATGGCGCACATCGATCAACAGATTTACGGAAGCGATGACCTTGTTCGCCGTGGCATGCGCCGCCTTGTATCCATTGCTCCATCTGGGCCGGCCTCAGTTCTTTTATTGGCTTGTGCCCTATCCCGACTCGATGGGCCTGTGGCCACAGTTTCGCAGTCCCCTCGAATGGGATGTGTTTGCCGTCTCCACCTATGCCTCTGTTTCCCTTTTGTTTTGGTACGTGGGCTTGCTCCCCGACCTGGCGACGATGCGGGACCGCGCCGCCACCCGGTTCAAGGCGCGCCTCTATGGATTGTTCAGCCTTGGCTGGCGAGGCGACGCCGTGCACTGGATGCACTACCAGAAGCTCTACATTCTACTCGCAGGCCTCGCGGCTCCCCTCGTCATTTCCGTGCATACAATTGTTGGCCTCGACTTTGCCATCGCAATCCTGCCGGGATGGCATTCGACGATATTCCCGCCATATTTTGTCGCCGGCGCCATCTTCTCCGGATTTTCGATGGTCCTTACCCTGATCATCCCGCTGAGAGCAGTCTACAGATTGCAGGGGCTGATTACTGCTCGGCATCTGGACCTGATGGCCAAGGTGATGATGGCGACCGGGTGGATCGTCATCTACGGCTATTTCTGCGAGTTCTTTAACTCCTGGCGCAGCGGCAACATTTTCGACCGTTTTGTCGACGTCAACCGCGCGGTCGGCCCGTATGCCGGCTACTTTTGGGCGTTAATGGCCTGCAACGTTGTGGCGCCGCAGCTTCTGTGGGCTCGCCGCCTGCGACAGAATGCTGCCGTTCTTTTCGCCGTGGCGCTGCTCGTGAATGTCGGCATGTGGATCGAACGCTTCGAAATCGTGGTCACAAGCCTGCATCGCGACTATATGCCATCATCTTGGGGGGTGTACCATGCAACGTTCTGGGACTATTCCACCCTGTTCGGGACTGTCGGACTGTTTGTCGCCCTGCTGTTTCTGTTCCTGCGCTTCTTGCCGGCCATCTCAATGGTAGAGACGCGCGGGCTCCTGGCCTCGAAGGCTGGTCGATGAAGCCGAAGGTCCACGGAATGCTTGCGGCCTTCGCCTCGGAGGCGTCGTGCCGCTTGGCAATGCAAGATCTTCGTGAAGCCGGCTTCGTGGCGATCGACGCCTACACGCCGTATCCAGTCGAGCCTGGGCTACTGCGGGAGCCGAAAACTCCGATTGCGCCAATAATGTTCGTTGCCTCAATGATTGGTGCCTGTGGAGGATTTTACCTTCAATGGTATGCGGCACGCGACTATCCCATCAACGTCGGCGGGAGGCCGATCAACAGCTGGCCGGCATTCGTTCCGATCACGTTCGAGCTGACGGTGCTGACATCGGCGCTGGTCGGAGTAGCGGCTTTTCTTTTCCTCGCGGGACTTCCAAGGCTGCATCATCCCGTGTTTGCCGATTCGCGGTTTAGACGAGCGAGTCAGGACCGCTTCTTCATTTGCGTCCGGGCCGACGATCCGCTTTACGATAGCGAACTCGCGCGACGCACTTTTGCGGCGGCCAAGCCCGAGTCGGTTGCGGAGGTGTTCGCATGAAGGATTTCGCTTCCAATTCGTTCGCACCCTCGGTGATGCTGCTAATGGCTGTCCTCGCTGGGTGCGACAATATGAAACATCAGGCCAACGCGCGGCCCTTTGATGCGTCATCATATTTCGCAGATGGTTCATCGGCGCGGCATCCACCAGCGCATACGGTCGCACGCGGGGAAACGGCGCTGGACGACCCGGTAGCAACAGGGAAGAAGGACGGGGCTCTCCTTTCGGAATTGCCGGTGCCATTCACTCGTGATCTGCTCGTACGCGGGCGGCGGCGTTTCGAAATATTCTGCGCGCCCTGTCACGGAGAGGACGGCTACGGTCAGGGCATTGTCGTCCGGCGGGGGTTTCCGGCCCCGCCTTCGTATATGGAACCGTGGCTGCTCAAGGCCCCGGTCGGCCACCTCTACGATGTGATTACCCATGGCATAGGGCGAATGTATCCACTGGCGGACCGGATCGAGCCCCGGGATCGTTGGGCCATAGTCGCCTATATTCGCGCGCTCCAACGAAGTCAGCGCGCCGCGCTGGGTGACCTTACAGCCGAAGAGCGTCAACAAATGACCGCAAAATGAACCTATCGGACGGCCTTGACCCACAGCGAATTGGGCGCTTCGCGCGCTGGATTGCAGTTCTCGCCGCGTTCGTTGCGCTTGGACTCGCCTGGGCCGATCAAAACGACTTCTCAGTGGCGTATCGATTTGTTGTGTTTGCCGGATTGGCGCCTCCGGTTGGATGCCTGATATTCATCTTGATTCATCGCATGACCGGCGGCCAATGGGCGAGCGGGCTCCGGCCGTTCTTGCTTGCGGGAGCTTCAATCCTGCCATGGATCTGGCTGTTCGCATTACCGATCCCGTTTCTCCCTCTCTTCCTCGGTCGGCCCTTGCCGTTTCGACATTCCGGCGCCAACGGCTATGAAAGCCTGCCGATGGTGATAATGCGGTCGTGGATCTATGCAGTCATCTTTTTTGCAATTAGCCACGCTGTGGCACGGGATGCCGGACGAGACAACATGCCGACTCAAAACCAGAGGCCATGGGTTGGACCCGTGTGTCTGATAGTGCTGGTTTTTACGCTAACTTTGCTGGCGGACGATTGGATTGAATCCCTAGACCCTGGCTGGCATTCCACTGGGTTTGCATTTGTCTGGATAGCGGGACAGGCGGTTGCGGGCCTGTCGTTGGCCCTGCTAGGGTGCCTGGCAAGCGGCAAGCAGCCCGTGTCTGAAGTGACGGAGGGACGACAACTGGGCATCGATTGGGGCAACCTGCTCCTGGCGTCATTGCTCTCCTGGTGTTACGTTGGCTTTGCGCAGTTCTTGATTATCTGGGCCGGAAACCTGCCTGCGGAAATTACATGGTTCACGCGTCGGACGGAAGGCCCATGGTTCATGGCGTTCCCACTGCTCGCAGTCTTTGGATTTCTGCTGCCGTTTCTCTTGCTTTTGTCGCGGCGATTCAAGGCAAGCGCGGGGGGACTGGCGTTCGTTGCCATCATGCTCCTGCTCAGCCAAGGGCTTTACACCGCGTGGCTAATCCTGCCGTCGGCGGGTCATTTGCACTTCGCCGGATGGCTGCTGGTCTTGGCGCTCCTCGCCGCAGGGGCCGGCGGCTTTGCTGATCGATACTGTGCAATGGCGCGAGGCATGACGAAGCGATCGCCATGAGCGCCGATGGACCCCAGCCGGCACGCGACGGCGAGAACACGAATTGCTGTTCCAGGGTGACTGCCGTTGCCGGGCTCAACTTTGTTTCGGTAGTCGGATTTTGCCTGATTGTTGCTTCGTGTAGTTATCATCATGGCGACGAGGCCAGAGTGGGGAAATCGGCGCCCGCACCCGACGGAGACCTGCAAGGTGACGCCGACGACCAGAGGGGAATCGACAATGCCTGGAAAGAAGAGGATCGGAAGGTGCGTGAGCATCTGTACTCTTCCGGCTGGATTGATCGCGCCGCAGGCGTCGCCCATATTCCCATCGACCGAGCGATGGATCTTATTCTGCTCGAAAAGGATCCGTCGGGGCCCCAGTCAGACGGATCTGAGGACACCAGTGTCCGAGCAAAAGACACTGCGCTGCGAAGCTCGGGGCATGAGCTTTTTCGGAAGTACGGGTGCGATGTCTGTCATTCCCCAAACGCCTATACCCACGCCCCTTCGCTTGTAGGAATCTACGGGGAGAAGGTTCGGTTAAGCGACGGGACATTCGTCCGGGCTGACGACCAGTACCTTCGCAATTCGATTTTGCATGCGGGTGTGCAGGTCGTTGCCGGTTATACGCCGATCATGCCTTCCTACAGTAGCTACATCCCCGAGCCCGACGTGCTCGAATTAATAGCATACCTGAAGTCGTTCAAGAGAACCAAAGACGACCCAGCAGCCTCACCTTGATCTCACCCAGCGGCAAACCCGGCCAAAGCGCACATAGAATGGTCTTTCGCTGCGACGAGGTGGGCCAACTGTCGGCCAAATTTTTGGGGCCCTGAAACACCGTCTATCGCAGCTTTAGTCCAACAAAGTCAGACCGCTGGAAGCAACCTCAAAGCTTTTTCATAAAGAATCGTCCTATTCCCTTAGGAGGCTAAAATGGGCTGAATCGTTCCGGATATCGGCGATTTCCGAATTTACCAGATTGATGCCCCCTGCCGCGTCCTCACGAATCCACAAATCGTGGTGGGGTGACCCGCCGATCCCCGAGTTGGTGATGCTCACCTGTTCGAGTCGCGCATCGGAAAGCGTGCCCTCTCCCTTGCCGATGCCCGGTGCCACGATGGTCAGGCCACTGGAGATACTGTCGCGAATAGTAACTCGGCTGATTGTCAGGCCCGAGATGCTGCGGCGATCCATGCAGATCTGCAACGAACCGCGCCAGGCCCAACTATGGTCGTAGCCGCCACAGCGTAGCAGTTCACAATTCGTAGCCAATGTCGTGCCGCTGAAGTTGTTGTCGATCTTGAGGTTCTCATCGGAGGTGGGAAAGGTAGTGCTGATCAGAATGCCGCACCCGGTACCGACGTCGCTGAAACGGCAATCCTCGACGCGATTGTCGGCCCCGCCGTAGATCGCGGCACCATTTGCGAGGAATGGCAGCTGGCCTGTGCAACGACGAATTACGTTGTTTCCCGACTGTGGGCCCTTCCCAACGAAGCCCTGGTCTGAGGCGGCGGGCCAAATCGCGAAACAATCGTCCCCCGTCCCACGGGCGGAGCAGTTCTGAATGACTGTGCCGCTCGTGCCGACGCAGAGATTCACACCGTCGGCGATCGTGTCGCGGAAACGGCAGCCGTCTATGACGAGGTTCGTTCCGTTGTAAATCCATATGCCCACCTTGGTATGCTCGAGCCAGACGTTGGAGATGGACGACTCCGCGCAACCTGCACCGACAATTCCGTCATTCGGCTCGGAGTCATTGCGGTAGTTCAACCTGCCAATGATCGAAAAATCGGCCATATGGATATGGCTGCCCGCAAGCTTGAACCGCACGCGGCGCGCCGATTGGTCATAGAGCAGCGGGTCTCCCACGAAATTCGTGTGCCACATGCCGGCGCCCTGAATTGTCACCGAGGACGGGACAAGTATCTCGCCCGTCACCTTGTAATCGCCAGCTGGTACCCAGACGACCTTGCGTTGACTTTGGGCTTCGGAGACGCATTTTAGCAGCGCGTTCGTGGCGTCCGCGTTGCCGCTTTGATCCGCGCCGAAATCGAGAACACTCAACGAGTTCTCAGGAGCAGCGAGCGGTGCCGGTATTCTCTCAAGGTCGACGAGATCCACTATGCAATAGGATGCGTCCCCGGCTGCTCGCTGAACGCGGATCACATCGTTCCTGACGATATTCAGTCCTTTGATTCGGAACTCATCATAGAAATTGCGTGGTTTCCCTTCGCTAGGCTTGTTTGAAAATGGATAGTTTCCGTAAAGCCATGAATAACGAGAAGTAAGCGCGAGGGTTCTGACCTTCTCTCCGTTGACGTACAGATCGAGATTGGTGCTCGTCCCGCCTCCTTCCTTTGCGTCTGGAAGGCTGTAGCGGATCACCATCGCATTTGCATCCGCCGCCGCCGTGAATTCCACAAATTCGCCGACGTCGGTGAGTTTCACGCACATCTGGCCGGACGATTCGGTTTCGACCAGGTTTGGATCGTACTTCGGACCGAGTACGGTGCCGGTGCCCTTCATGGCCTCGGCCTCATATGTGGTCCAGGGCAAATCTGCTCCGATTTTCGCTGACGCGTCGCACGCGCAAATCACGCACGAGATGGTGAGCGCTCGAAGCATTCTGATGGGAGTCACAGGAGTGGGTTTTGAACTACCAAGACATGTCCCGGCAAAAAGAGCTAGCTCGCCGGCCGATATCTGATCGTCACCTGTTTGCCGGGTACGCATTTCACCGGGCTTCCAGCCACGAGAATGGTCCGGGATTTCCTATTCTCATTCGAAGAGGCGATTGTCACCGAGGCTCTCGTAATATTCATTCGGAAGTCGTCTCCCCTGTAGGCGAGATGAAACTGCAGTCTTTTCCATTTCCGACAAAGGCGCGGATTGATTGCGATCCTTTTCTCGTCCGCCTGCACGCCGCCAAAACCCAAGACCGCCGTCATCCATGCGCCACCGTTCGCAGCCGGGTGTGAGCCCCCCATGAAAACGCTTCCCACGTACACCTTGTACTTGGCCTCGAGGTCAATCTTCGCCGTCTTCAGGAAATATTTGTAGGCGAAGTCGAGATTGCCGAATTCAGTCGCGACGATGGCATAGGCGCAGGCGCTCAAGCTCGAACCGTGTTCGGTGCGCGGCTCATAGTATTCCCAGTTCGCCTTCTTTATCTTGGCGGAGAAGCGGGTCCTGAAAAGATTGAGCATCATCACCACGTCGGCCTGTTTGATGATCTTTGTTGGTACCGCCAGTCCCTGTCCGGCGCCTAGGTATTCATTGGGGTGAATCATTCGGGCCTTGAGTTCCTCCACAGATGACTCGCTGAGCCCCAGGTATCCGTCAAACTGCTCGATGACACCCGTCTTCGGGTCGGGCGCCGGGACAAACAGCCTGCGGGCCGCGTCGCGGAAGGCGGGCAACTCCCTTTCAATGCGGAGCTTTCGAAGAAGCGCGCGAAGCTTCTTGGGGTGCTTTCGCCTAAAATGGTTCACCGTCTCTATGGCGATCTTAAAGGTCTCTTTCGCCACCATGTTGGTGAAGGCGTTGTTGTTTACCCGCTCATGATATTCATCCGGACCGACGACATCTAGAATCTCGTAGCGTCCCTTTTCGACGTTGCAATAAGCAGCCGAGTGGAAAAATCGGGCGCACTCAAGGATGACCTCGGCTCCGCCTTCCAACAGCAACGAGTCGTCACCTGTCAGCCGGAAGTAATTCCACATTGCGATAGCCACGTCGCCGCTGATATGGACCTGCTTGTCGCGGAAATAGGTTCGCAGCGCTCGTCCGGTGAACGGATCCCCGATATTGAAGTATGTGCAGGCGTCATCACCCGTCTCTTGACTCTCCCAGGCATAGAACGCGCCGCGGTTGCCCAGCCCCTCTGTCCTTGCCTTGCGACGCGCCCCGTCGAGGGTCCTAATCCGGTAGCGCATCAGCTCGATTGCCTTCTCCGGGTAGGTATGGACAAAAAACGGGAACATGAACATTTCCGTGTCCCAGAAGATCGCCCCTTTGTAGACCTGGCCCGACAACGCGCGCGCGGGTATTGAGTTGGCGCTGCCTTTGACCGGGGCAACCATCAGCAGCTGAAGGATGCTGTACCGCAGCGCCAGCTGCGCGTCATCGTCCCCCTCGATCGTGACATCGCTTCGGTTCCACTTTTCCCGCCACTGGGCACTGTGCCCGGCCAGGCACGCCTCGTAGCCAAGCAACTTCGCCTGCTGAACAGTATCGATGGCCGCCTCCACGATCGGCTTTCGGACGGCATCGTTATCTGTGAAAACCGCGAAATACTTGTGGAAGGTGTAGGCTTTCCCCGCCTCGGCCCTGAGTTTGATTACGCGCAGATTCCAGTTGCCTTTAGATTCGTAGCCGACCTCGCCAAATCGTATGTCGGCCGCTTCGGCGACAACCACCTTCTTTGAGGATTCGTTAGTTAAACCTTGCACCAGAAGCACCGACTCCCGCTTCTTCGCCGAAAGCCGACGAAGGTGCGGGCCGTTCAGGTCCCAGATGTTGCCATCGATTCCGGTGCGGATCGTTACCTTGGCTGCCTTGTTACAGGAGATGCTAAACCTGATCACGCCCAAGTTTGGCGCTTCAGCGCTAAGGAAGCGCGCTGACCTTATTGTCAGTACCGTTCCCTTGGATTCAAAGACCGTCTCTCTTTCGAAGATAGCAGTGGCAAACCGCAGCGTTTGCCGGTGCCGCACAACCTTGTCGCCCAGGGCGGAAAGCTCCACGCCGCCAACCGAAACGCTGGTAAAGCCTCCGTTCGGGGCGTTGACGGGCTCGCGCCACGCGGATCCGACACGGTCGAAGATTCCAGCAAGTGTAATACCCACCAATTGCGCCGAGCTGAATTCGTCAAGGGTGCCGCGATAGCCCATGTAGCCATTGGCAATCTGGTAGACATTACCGCGCCGCATAATGGTCTCCTTGCCATCGGCATATTCGGCTGTGCTTATCGACCAGAGATCCTTCATATTGTTTTAAGCCGGCGTCCTTTCATCCTTGACCCGGAGCATCAGCCCGGCGGCGACGATCATTGCGAGGCCGCCCGTGACGATCGCATCGATTGCATGCCCATGAAATACTGTGCGGACCAGCAGGCCCAGCAGCGCAGCCGCAAGGATCTGGGGGATGACGATGAAGAAATTGAACATTCCCATGTAAACCCCCATCTTCCGATACGGCACGACGCTACTCAGTATCGCGTACGGCATCGTCAACAGGCTCGCCCAGGCAATTCCCAGTGCCCCCATGGAGACGATAAGCAAACCTGGCTGCTTGAAGACATGCATCGAGCACAAGCCAGCTCCGCCGATCACAAGGCAGACGACGTGGGTCGCCACCCGACTCGTGCGCTTGGCCATCACGGGCAAGAGGAAGGCCACGAGAGCCGCCACCCCGTTGTAGACGGACATCAGGACCCCCACCCAGTTGGCGCCCGAATTGTAGGCCTCGCTCCTCGGATCGCTGCTCCCGAAATGATAACTCGTTACCGCAGCAGTCGCGTATATGAAAAACGCGAACAGGGCGAACCATGTGAACACCTGCGCCAGAGCCAGCTGCCTCATCGCTCCGGGCATGTTGTTGAGGTCGTATACCAGTTCCACCAACCCTTTCTTTTTACCAGCGGCGCATCGCCATGCGGCCACCATCTGGACCACGCCGTAGAAGCTGGCCCCGAACGATAGAATGTAGAGTGCCTTGTCCCAATAGAGTTGCCGGATGACCAGGCTGGCGACCAAGCCGGCCAGTAGCAGGAAAGCGCCAACGCTGTAGTACCTTTTCGAGTTCAGCGTGATTTCAAGCTCCTCGTTGCCGCCGTCGGCCGCCTGTAGATGAAACGATTCCTGCTCCTCAGGTGAATATTCCTTCACCGAAACGATGGTCCAGAGAACAGCCAAGAGATACACCGCGCCGCCGAGGTAGAAAGACCACTTCACGGAGGCCGGGACCTGCCCCTCGGGCGCGGTATTGGCGAAGTGGAACCAGTTCGTGAGCACGAACGGCATGAGCGAGCCGACCACCGAGCTGACGCCAATGAAGAAGGTCTGGACCGCAAATCCCGTTGTCCGCTGTTCATCGGGGAGCATGTCTCCCACGAAGGCCCGCATGGGCTCCATGGTGATATTGATGGAAGCATCCATGATCCAGAGCATGCCCGCGGCGAACCACAGCACGGGCGAATTGGGCATCACCAGCAGAGCCAGCGACGCCAGGATTGCACCGACAAGGAAGTAGGGTTTCCTGCGACCCAATCGGTTCCAAGTCTTATCACTCATGTAGCCGATTATCGGCTGCACCAGCAATCCCGATACGGGCCCGGCGATCCAGAGAACGGGAATCTCGTCCACCTTCGCTCCGAGCGTTTCAAATATCCGGCTCACATTGGCGTTTTGAAGGGCAAAGCCAAACTGGATGCCAACATAACCGAAGCTCATGTTCCAGAGCTGCCAAAAACTAAGTATGGGTTTCTTGCGCATGGGTTCTTCCCTAACCGGATAAATTGGTCATCCGGTGTGGGCGCGCTTGTCCTGTACCAGCCGGTTGATCTGCTCAATGCTAGTCTCGGCTAGATCCCGAACCACCAAGTCGGCGCCGTTCTTGCTGAGTTCGCGCGCGTTGTTCTCCCGGGCGATGCCGATGACGAGCGCGAAGCCTCCCTTCACGCCAGCCCTCACCCCCGACACGGCATCCTCGAATACGATCGATTGAGCGCTGGACGCGTCCAAGTTACCGGCGGCGGCTTTGAATATGTCGGGCTCGGGCTTCCCCTTCAATCCCCGAACGGCCAAATCAAGGCCGTCGACGATCGTCTCAAAAAGCCCCGTGACACCGGCACGCCTCAGGATTGCTGAGGAGTTGTAGCTTGAGGTGGCCAAGCCGACTTTTATCCCGCGCTCGAGCATCTCGCGAATCATCGAGACCGTGCTGCCAAAGACGCTCACGCCTTCCCGCTCGATGATCTGGTTGAAGACCACGTTTTTCCGGCCGCCTAGGGCGCAGACGGTCTCGCTGTCCAAGCTGTCCTCCGTCGTGCCGCGAGGGATGGTTATTCCCCTTGATTTCAAGAATGCCTCGACGCCGTCGTATCGGGGCCTGCCGTCAACGTAACCCAGATAATCCCGTGCATGGGTGAACTCGACGAACGCCTCCTGGTGATTCGCCGCCCGGCTCCTCAGGTATTCGTCAAACATCTGTTTCCACGCTTTCGAATGCGCGGCCGTTGTGTTGGTGACGACGCCGTCCATGTCGAATATCGCCGCGTCGAAATGCAGCCCCGGACGGCCTCCTACCGGGCTCGATCCTTGCTCGGGGATCGCCCGGGGGCGGCTGTCTGTGTTCTGTGCGGTCGGGTCATTCGCTGGGTCCACTTAATTGGTAGAAGAAAACTTTGTTGAAAAGAGAAGGTGCGCGGCAGGCCGTACTTAGTGAGAGCCCCGCCGCGCACCTTATTTGTCTGGTGACTGGTACTATCCCCCGCGGATGGTACCTACCTCGGAAATGGAACATGCCTGTAACCTATCCGAGAAATCAGAAGCTCAGGATAATTGTGAAAGTAAACGTCTCGGTTGGCCCGATTCCGCGCCTGGCTTACTGTAAGCCGGGCGCGGCTTTCGAGACTAAGGGATCAGAAACTGAATACGTTCTTGACCGTGAACTTCTGCGTCGGACCGATACGATAGAACGCAGGTTGTGCCACACCGTCTATCGGTGCCTGATAGCTGACCGGAATCAGGTAATTCCCTCTGCCGAGGTTTTCGATGTTGAGCTGAATGTTCCATCCGATCTTGCTGTTGATCTTGCGGTGATACCCAACCCAAAGGTCGTAGTAGGTCTCAGCCCCGGCATATTCTGGCGCGGATAGGTTGGGGAGGTACGGAGGCGGAAGCGTGGGATCGCCACTCGGGGGATAGCCAATGACCTCACGGCCTGTATAACGTATGCCACCCCCAATGTTAACACCTTTGAGGAAGCCGTGATCGAAGTCATAGTTCGTCGTCAGGTTGAAGCGCCACTTGGCGAGTTGCTCAACCGCGACGTTTTGCTGCTGCTGGAGTTGGGCGTAAGCGCCACCTGCTGCAGGAAGGCCGTTGTAGGCGATGTAGAAGGCTTGAGCGACGTCAGGAACGCTTGGAGCGATGTCCTGGCCCCAGAACCACTGCTGGGAGCCGCCGGGGCCTTTAACATAGGCCGTCGTTTCCGCCATGAACTTGGTCAAGGCCGCGTCACCGATTTGCGTGACGACCGCGTCTGTTTTTGTGGCATTGAGTGTGATGCGCCAGTTCTTCGTGGGGTTGGCGTCGAGCTCACCTTCCCATCCCTGAGACACGGAGTTTTCGGTGATCGCGAAGTTCTGTTCACCTGGGGTCCCCGTCAGCTGACTCCTCGGGACAAGGCCGGCCTGAACTTGAGCCAGGCTACCCATGCCCCAATTCTTAAAGAAGTTAGGGAAATCGGTGTTAAGCTGGGTCTCCCATGCCCGCGTGGCGTTGGTCGAGGCCACCTGTAGATCCTCCATCGCCTGAGTGTGGAAGCCAGCAGCATCGAAGTAGTAGCCCGAGCCCGCGTTGCTGTTACCAGGATTACCAGGCGGTGTTCCATCCACTGCACCAGGGTTGGGCTGATCGGGGCCTATTCCGGGATTGGTGGCCGGGGTTGCCGTGGGTCCTGCTTGGAGCGACCCCTGACTGGTGCGATAATAAAAGGCGTTGCCGAAGTACGCCGAGTTGCCAACGAAATTGGCCAGCTCGGCGGAGAAGGAGGTACCGTCTGGGTTCGAACCGTTCGTGATGCCGGTCACATAGCGATTGATCTTGAGGGAGAACCTGCCGTCACGCGTCTCGAGCATAATGCCACGCTCGATGGTCTTGCCTGCCGGAGGCGCGACGGGATCCCCGTTGATGTTGACGCGGCTTGAGTCCGGCTCGAAGTT
>CAAGKR010254099.1_pt1 | contig 71812 bp, 70 predicted proteins | sample 2556971 | NCBI WGS metagenome assembly CAAGKR01 (sample SAMEA5207829, study PRJEB30636) | soil metagenome | biome: forest; feature: boreal; material: soil | place: USA | collected 2011-09 | depth 1 m | reverse complement strand
TCATGGGCGGCACCTCCAGGTGGGACGTTGGCTGCAACTAAGGCGTTACCCAGATTTTCGCTCAGAGTCAGGAGTTCGGCAACAGGCCCTGTTGGCTGTCAGGCGCCACACCGGCTGCGCTTCGGATTTAACGCAAATCGACACTCCGCAGTTCCATCGCGCGATTCAACGAGGAAGGTTGCGCTGTCGTGATGGGCGCGTGGAGATGCTCTGGTGTTTGGGACGCTTGCTTCGCACCCCTCCTTTCCAGTACGCGAACAGTTACCGCCTGGAAGTTGGTCGCAGTGGACACGCGCCGCTGTGGATCTTACAGGTGGCTCCAGGGCATTGACCGGCCTCGTGGCCGGCCGCGCCCCCACCTGAGTTCCTCGCGGCGAACCGCTTCCAAGATCTCCTCGAGCTGTTCCGCTAAAGCAGGTTCCGCCTCCTTCCAGGGCCGCTCATTAGACAAGGTGCGAGATGTCTGGGTCGTCTCGACGTCAGTTCGGGCCACATACGCGAGGCAGGCCAAGGACCGCACCCACCATTGCACCAGCTCGGCGGCTCGCGGCCAAAATGAACTGTGTAGCAACTCCTGAGTTCTCCTCGGGCTACGGCAAGCCGCGGGACATCGGGTCTCGCAGCGGATCCTTCAAGGAGGCGCTTTCACAGGCGTAACAGAACGTGGCCCCCGCCTCGCTCAGCGAGCCACACACTGGACAAACCAGCCTGCGATCTCGGAGTCGAAAGCCGAGCTTCTGGCCGCCGACAAAAACCAGTACGACGTCGTCCACTATCGCCGCCGAAACCATTCGCTCACCCCGTCGGCGCACGTTCATCTCCCTTCAGCACAGACGCAGGATCTTTTGATCTCTGGCGGCGAATGCTTGCAACCGATGTGGTCAACTATTCTGTCGTATACCGTAGTATTCCGTCAGGACTCGAATATGGCTGGGGTGCTCACCGAGGATGTCGTAGAGGCGGTCGCGGGCGTCCTCCGCGAGGCGGCCGAGTCGCGCACGCCGGTGGCCCCTATCAGAGACCGTTTGGCCCCGGGCGATATTTCGGCGGCTTATGCCATACAGGAGGCCAACAACCATCGATGGCAGTCAGCCGGCCGCCGGCTGGTCGGCAGGAAGATCGGGCTCACTGCTCGTGCTGTGCAGAAGCAGCTCGGAGTCGACCAACCGGATTTCGGCGCGCTGTTCGCCGACGCGGCGGTCTTGGATGGAGACGAGATCCCGTCGACTCGCACGATGCAGGCGCGCGCCGAGGCGGAAGTTTCATTCGTGCTCGAAAAGGATCTCGATCAAACAGACGTCACTGCGGCGGAAGTCCTGTCGGCCGTCGCCTATGCCGTGGCTTCGATTGAAGTCGTCGACAGCCGGATCGCGAATTGGGACATCTCTATCGTTGACACGATCGCTGACAACGCGTCGTCGGGTCTTTTCGTGCTCGGTACCCGGCCGCGCCGATTGTCGGAAATCGACCTCCGGCTGTGTGGAATGGTGCTGGAGAAGAACGGCCGTCCGGTCGCGTTCGGCTGTGGCGCAGCTTGCCTGGGTAATCCGGTCAACGCTGCGGTATGGCTCGCCAGGACGCTTGTCAGCGCCGGAACTCCGCTTCGCGCCGGGGATGTCATCATGACAGGCGCCTTAGGTCCGATGGTTGCGGCGGCGCCAGGCGATGTCTTCGAGGCTCGAATCTCTGAGTTAGGGAGTGTCAGCGTCAGGTTTGGGAAGTGATTGACTCGGCGGTCGGCATAGATTCCACCGGGGAACCGCTCATGGTTGCAGGCAATGTTCGAGACGGCGCGACACTGTCTGAGAATGGCGCCCAACGACATCTATCCGCGGGATTGGCGTTCATTCTTGCTCGTGAGCCGGCGCGCGGGTTGGATCATGCGTCGATTGCGGGAGTCGCGTCGGGCTTGCTTTGCAGCAATCGAGAGTTCGCAATAGGGCCTATGTCACCGCTGCGAGACATCACGAACCTGGGCGTCCTGGTTTCGTTTTCAGGATTGCCCGTTCAGACGACGTCTACGGCTGCTATCGAAGGGGGCCCGCTGGCAGCGCTGCAGGTTGCCGTCAACCGAGCAAGCGACCAGGGGATACTGCTTGGACCAGGGTCGGTCGTCCTGGCACTACTTCCGACCTCCGTCGTGCTATCTCCCGATGCGGCCGTCGCGGTCGAGATCGAGGGGTTGGGTCGCGTGCAGGTGATTGCCTGATGTCGTCGAGACGGCGAGTTGCGATTCTAGGATCGGGGAACATCGGGACCGACCTGATGGTGAAGGTCCTGCGCTACTCGAAGTCCTTGGAGATGGGCGTCCTGGTCGGTATCGACCCCGACTCCGATGGTCTTGCGCGCGCACGGCGTTTTGGTGTGCCGACCACTGCTCAAGGCATCGATGGCCTGGTGCGAATGCATGAGTTTGATGACGTCGAGCTGGTTTTCGACGCAACGTCAGCCACAGCTCATAAGTTGAACGCGGCGGCGCTTCAGCCCCACGGCCGTCAGATCATCGACCTCACTCCCGCGGCGATCGGGCCATATGTGGTGCCGGTGGTCAACATCGAAGAACATCTCGACGCCCCGAACATCAACATGGTCAGCTGCGGTGGCCAGGCCACGATCCCGATTGTTAGCGCGATCTCTCGGGTAGCGCGAGTTCACTACGCGGAGATCGTCGCGTCCATTGCAAGCAAGAGCGCCGGCCCCGGTACTCGAGCCAACATCGATGAGTTCACTCGCACGACCGCACATGGGCTGGAGGTGGTGGGCCGCGCAACGCAGGCGAAGGCGATCATCGTCCTCAACCCCGCCGAGCCGCCTCTCATCATGCGCGACACCGTGTTCTGTCTGAGTGAACCGGCGAGCGAGCAGCTGATCGCCGAATCGATTGCGAACATGGTCGGCCTGGTGCAGCGGTACGTCCCTGGATACCGGCTGAAGCAAGAGGTTCAGTTCGAGAATGTAGTGGCCGGCGGCGGAATGCCTGGGCCCTCAGGCCAACCCGCCCTCAAGACAACCGTCTTGCTGGAGATCGAGGGAGCGGGCCATTACCTCCCGCCTTATGCTGGCAATCTGGACATCATGACTTCCGCGGCACTCGCGACCGGTGAGCGAATCGCACAGAAGTCGGAGCAACCAATTGCACATCTGTGACGTGACCCTGCGCGATGGAATGCACGCCATGCGGCATCGCTACACGATCGAGCAGGTCAGGGCTATCGCGGCCGCACTGGACAGTGCGGGCCTCGATTCGATCGAAGTCTCTCATGGCGACGGCCTCGGCGGTTCGAGCTTCAACTATGGCTTCGGCGCGCACGGTGACTTCGAGTGGATCGCCGCCGCTGCGGATGTCGTCAAGCGCGCCCGCATCGCAACGCTTCTCCTGCCTGGGATCGGCGTCGCCGAGGACATATCGCGGGCGCAAGCGGCCGGAGCCGGCATCATCCGCATCGCCACCCATTGCACGGAAGCCGACATCTCGCGGCAGCACATGGGTTTGGCGCGTGAGCTGGGACTCAACACGGTTGGTTTCTTGATGATGGCGCACATGGCGCCCCCCGCCGAGCTCGCGCGGCAAGCCCGGTTGATGGAATCGTATGGAGCCCAATGTGTCTACGTCACGGACTCTGCCGGGGCGCTGACGGTGACCGGCGCACGAGAGCGCATACGAGCTCTGCGAGACGCGCTTCAACCGCAGACGGAAGTTGGGATCCACGCGCACAACAACCTCACCCTGGGGGTCGCGATCTCGATTGCCGCCCTCGAAGAGGGATGCGACCGGGTCGACGGCGCGCTCGCTGGAATGGGAGCGGGAGCGGGAAACACCCCGACGGAGGCGTTCGTCGCGGTCCTGGATCGGCTGGGCATTCCTCATGAGTGCAACCTTCGTCTTCTCCTCGATGCCGCCGACGACCTGGTTCGTCCCCTTCAGGATCGGCCGGTGCGAGTCGATCGCGAGAGTCTGATGCTGGGCTACGCCGGCGTTTACTCGAGCTTCCTTCGACACTCTGAGGCCGCCAGCAAGCGCTATGGGGTTCCGGCGATCGACCTGCTTGTGGAGCTGGGCCGACGGCAGATGGTCGGTGGCCAGGAAGACATGATCATCGACGTCGCGCTGGAGCTCCAGCGGGCACGGGCGGCTGCCGGATCGAAAAAGCCATAGCCACGGCGGAGCACGCACTAAGGCGTGACATTGCCACGGCATGCCGCATCCTTGCAAGGGCGGGGCATGGCGACTCGATCTATGGACACATCGCCGGTCGACTCCCAGGTGCTCGGCAGTTCTGGATCAAGCCGGCCGGGGTGGGAATGGAGGAGGTGTCCGCCGAGCAGCTCTTGCTGATCGACCTGGCGGGGAATCGTTTGGATGGCGACATGGCGGTTCACCGGGAGTGGCCGATACACGCGACGATCTTTGATTCTCGTCAAGACGTGTGTGGAGTTGTCCACACCCATCCCAAATTCGGAATCGCACTTGCGGCATCGGGCATGCAGTTGACCCTGCTAAACCAGGACGGCTTCCTTTTCCACGATGGCGCCCCAATATTCACCGGCTTCGCCCGGCTGATTGAGACGCTTGACGATGGGCGCGTGGTCGCCGGGGCACTCGGGAGCTCGCGGGGGCTGTTCCTCTTGAATCACGGCATTGTGGTCGTCGGCGAAGACGTGGTCAGCGCAACGGTCGGCGCGCTGATGCTGGAGCGAGCCTGTGAGATTCAGTTGCTCGCTCCCAACGGCCGATCGGCGCTGGAAGGAGAGGCGCAAGTCATCGCCTCGAACCGACTGGCCGGCGCTCGTCTTGTATTCGAATATCATGCCCGGCAGCTCGGCACTTAGGTAGGCCTGCCACTCGCATTCGCCTCGCTGACTTATAATCTTGCGGCCAACGGTATACAGGGGTATGCCAACAGCCGTTGCCAAGGAGGGGAACACTACTGTGACCGTTCAGATGCTGATCAAGAATGGCCGAATCGTTTCTCCTGCGTCGACAGTCCGCGGTCACCTTGTCATCGACGAAGGCAAGGTCACCGAGGTCCTCTTGCGGGACGGCAACCTTCCCGAAGCGGAGGTGGAGATCGATGCGACGGGTCTTCACGTCTTGCCGGGCCTCATCGACCCGCATGTTCACTTCCGAGTCCCCGGGCTCGATTACAAAGAAGACTTCAACACTGGCAGCCAGGCGGCGGTGTGCGGGGGCATCACCACTGTTATCGATATGCCGAATGTCATTCCTCCGACCGCCACCGTGTCTGCCCTCGATGCCAAGCTCGAATGCGCTCGCGGTAATGCCTTCTGCGACTACGGCATCTATGCCGTGCTCATGGAAGGCAACCTCAAGGAGATCTTGCCTCTCGCCGAAGCGGGCGTCTGCGGTTACAAGATCTTCATGGGCGAGACGATCGGCAACATTCCGGCACCAAGCGATGGCGAGATCATCGACCAGTGGAAGGTGATGGCCGAAACCGGTCTGCGCTGCGGTGTGCATGCAGAGGACAATTCGATCCTCTTTTATCTGCGGAAGAAATTGCAGGACGCGGGTCGGACAGATCCACTCGCATTCCTCGAGTCACGCCCACCGGTCGCAGAGGCCGAGGCGATCCAGCGCGCGATTCTCTTCGCGCGCGAGGCGGGCAGCAAGTTGATGATCTACCACATGTCGTCTAAGCAAGGCGTCGAAATCCTCAGGCGCGCCAAGCAGGATGGTGACGTCGACGTAACGGGTGAGACCGGTCCGCATTATTTCCTGTTCGACGGTCGCGATATGGTGAGGATGGGGATTGGTTCGCTACTCCGGATGAACCCCCCGGTCCGCGAGTCGGAGCACGGAGAGGCATTGTTCAAAGGCCTGCTCGATGGCACGATCGATGTCATCGGAACCGACCACTCGCCTCATACACGAGAGGAGAAGCGCTACGACGACCGCATGGGTGATATCTGGAAGCCGATCTCCGGTTGGCCGGGCGTCGAAACAAGTGTGCCAGTCATGTTGACAGTCATCAATGAAGGCCGCATGTCGCTCAACCAGTACGTCAAGGTGCAGGCAGAGAACCCGGCCCGTTGCTGGAACCTCTGGCCCCGCAAGGGAAACCTTGCCCCGGGCGCAGACGGCGACGTGACGATTGTCGATATGAACCGAACGGGCGTCCTCGATGAGAACCGGCTGCACAGCAAGAGCAAGTTGAGTCCCTGGCATGGCTGGCATGTCACGGGGATGCCTGTCTACACGATCGTGCGCGGCCGGGTGATGGCGCGAGAAGGCGAAGTTGTCTACGAGGGGGCCCCGCCCGGCGAATTCATCACTCCCCGCACCTGATCCAATCGCACAGTTGCGACCACGAATTGCGCTCGTTTTCACAGGCGGCACGATCGAATCAGTAGGTCGCGACCGGTTGGATCAAGCCTGGTACATCGAGAACAATCAACGCCTGACCAACCAGCAGGTCATCGACCGTGTGCCCGAACTATCCAACATCGCCGAAGTAGTCGAAGTACCGTTCAGGAAGCTGCCGAGCCACGCGCTCCAGGCCGCTGACTGGCTGGAGCTCCGCACCCTACTCGAGTCGCTGTTGGACGACGGAGTCGCCGGTGCCGTCGTCGTACACGGCACGAACACGCTGGAAGAGACCGCGCACTTCCTCCATCTGACGCTGAAGTCGTCACGGCCCGTTGTCTTGGTCGGCGCCATGCGCCCGGCCTCCAGTATCAGCCCCGATGGCGACCTCAACCTGCTCAACGCTGTCGCCGTGGCAGCTTCGCCGCAGGCGGCTGGCCTTGGCGTCCTCGTGGTGATGAATAACACGATCGTATCCGCCCGGGATGCGACCAAGACCTCGACATACCGCGTCAACTCGTTCCAAGCCCGTGACACCGGCATGCTGGGCGTCGCGGATGCGGACGGTCGCGTCGTCATCGACCACATGCCTGCCCGCCCACACACTATGGCTACCGAATTCGAGGTAAGCGGTCGAGTCGACCTGCCCAGGGTTGACATCGTGCTCTCATATGTGGGCGCTGATGGCACATTCGTCGACGCCGCAGTTGCGGCCGGAGCTCAGGGAATCGTAAGCGCGGGAACCGGGGCGGGTCGTCCCACTCCCGCCGAGGACGAGGCCCTGGCGAGAGCGGCCACTCAAGGGGTCGCTATATGCATCTCCACGCGAGTGCACGGCGGGCGCGTGGTCCGCAGCCCTGCTCTCCGAAAGCGCGGGTTCGTGACGAGTGAGAACCTCCCGCCGTGGAAGGCCAGAACGCTCCTGTCTCTTGCTCTCACCGTCACCCGTGACCCAGATCGCATTCAGGCGATGTTCGAGAAGTATTGAACGCCCGTTTCGCGGCGAGCGCGAATCGGGCCGAACTGGGCCCATGACGCAGCGGATGGACTTCTACCAACCTGACTCAGTGGCCACGGCCGCCAAGATTCTGGCGGAGCGGGGTGATGATGCCAAGGTGCTGGCCGGAGGCACTGCCATCGCAATCCTGCTCAGCCAGAAGCTCATCGCTCCTGCTGCCCTGGTCGACATCGGGGGAATCTCGGGCCTAGACCGGATCGAACTCGTCAACGGCCAGATCCGCATCGGCGCACTGACGCGCCACCGCTCGGTCGAGCTGAGCCATGCCATGCGGAACCATCTTCCAGTCCTGGCGGAAACCTTCGGAAAAGTTGGAAACGTTCGCGTTCGAAACCAAGCCACAGTTGGTGGAGTCGTTGCGGAGGCTGACTACGCGTCGGATCCGCCCGCAGTCATGGTTGGCCTCGACGCGACCATTCTCGCGATGACGCCGGTCGGCCCCAGGGCCATTCCGGCCAGTGAGTTCTTTCGTGGTTTCTACGAGACCGCGCTTCAACCGACCGACCTGGTCGTCGGCGTTTCAGTGCCGCTCGCAACCGAAGGCTCCCGTGCTGTCTATGAGAAGTTCGTGACGCGTAGCGCCGAAGACCGTCCATGCGTCGGTGTATTTGCAGCGGCCCGGAGGCTGCCTGGCGGTTTGTACGAGGACGTCCGAGTCGTGGTCGGCGCCGTGACGAGCACGCCGCAGCGCTTTCCAGATCTCGAAGCGCTGGCAACGGGCACCGACCTCGGGAACGATATCTGTGCGATGGTGGCTGACGGATTCGCAAGCCGAATCGAGCCGATCTCTGACGTCCGCGGCTCTGCCTGGTACCGGTCCGAGATGATCAAGGTCTGGGTTCGGCGAGCGCTGGCGCGCATGCGCGACATGGCATGAGGATTCCTCACGACCCACATCGCGCATTCGCCCAGCCAAGTGGCTCGTCCGGAATGATCGACGCAAGCGACCGCGTCAGCGGTTCGGTGCGATACACGATCGACATCCGGCTGCCCGGCATGCTCGAGGCCCGACTTCTCCGCAGCCCATTTGCTCATGCGCGAGTGCTCGCAATCGACGCTTCCCGAGCCAGGAAGCTCCGCGGCGTGGTGTTGTTGACTGGAGCAGATCTGGGCGGCAGGACCGACATTCGGGCTCTCTTCGGTCCAGTGTTTCGCGACCAGCCGATCCTTGCTCACGAAAGAGTCCGGTTCGTCGGCGATCCTGTGGCGGCGGTAGCCGCACCAGACCTCGACACTGCCTCAGAAGCTGTCGACCTGATCGAGGTGGAGTACGAAGAGTTGCCGGCCGTCTTTGGTCTGGACGAAGCTCTGGATCCCCATGCGCCGATAGTGCACCCGGAGGCGCCGCTTGCTGGTCAGACGGCGGCCGACCTGATAGTGCACAGCCGGCCCGGGACGAACATATGCAACGAGTTCAGGCTTCGCAAAGGCGACTTCGACAGGGCATTCGCCGAAGCCGATTTCGTGTTTGACGATGTCTTCACCAGCCCGCCGGTGCAGCACGTTGCGCTCGAAACCCATGCGTGTGTGGCAGAGATGGCGACGGACCACCTGACGGTCTGGTCGGCAACACAGACACCATTCAACGTGCGAGCCCAACTTGCGGAGATCTTCAGATGGCCCGAATCGAGCGTACGCGTAGTCGTACCCAATCTCGGAGGTGGGTTTGGTGGCAAGTGCTACCCAAAGCTCGAACCGATCACTGCCGTCCTGGCGCAGGCCGCGGGCCGGCCGGTACGCCTTCATCTGACACGTGGTGAAGACTTCATCACAGTCACAAAGCACGGCGCCAGAATCCGACTCCAGACCGGGGTGCAGCGCGACGGCACCATCGTCGCCCGCAAGGGCACATGCCACTTCAATACGGGTGCCTACGCCGACATTGGGCCCCGCCTGATCAAGAACGGCGGCTACGCGACGGCCGGGCCTTATGCGATTCCAAACGTCTGGATCGACTCATACGCCGTCTACACAAACCTCCCTCCCGCAGGCGCCTTCCGCGGATACGGTGTGAACCAGGCGGCGTGGGCGTACGAGAGCCAGATGGACTTGATTGCGGATCGGATAGGCATCGATCCCCGTGAGCTCCGGCGGCGCAACCTGCTTCGAGAGGGTCAGACACTTATGACGGGCGAACCGATTCGCGGATCGCACCTCCACGAGCTGCTCGACGATGTTGCGGGCTGGATTGGGTGGGATGAGCGATCGCCCGAACCAGCGCCTGGACATGCTCGCGGCAAAGGCCTCGCTTGTGTGATCAAGAGCACCGTAACGCCCTCGACGTCTTCCGCCACCGTACAGGTAGATGAGGGCGGGGCGCTGAAAGTCCTCACCAGCTCGGTGGAGATGGGCCAGGGCGTTTCCACCGCTCTCGCAAGGATGGCGGCCGAACGTTTTGGGGTTGCGATCCAGGACATTCAAGTCTCGACTCCAGACACAGAAGTAACTCCATATGACCAGCAGACCAGCTCCAGCCGCTCAACCCACTCGATGGGTGGCGCGGTTGCACTGGCGGCCGATGACCTCGAACAAGAGCTCAAGCGGCTCGGGTCCGACGTCCTCGAGGCGGCAGCCGAGGATCTCGAGCTCGCGCGCGGTGTCATCGCGGTCCGCGGGGTGCCCGATCGCAAGGTCGCTATGGGGGACCTGGCCCGATCCCAACCGGGTGGTCTCTTGGCCGGCCACGGAACGTTTGCCGTGGAGGGCGGTCTGGACCCAGAAACTGGCCAGGGTGTCGCCTCAGTTCACTGGCATCAGGCAGCGGGCGCTGCGGAGGTTGACGTCGACCTCGAGACCGGGAAGGTGGCGATCTTGCGCTACCGGGCATCGGTCTACGCCGGTCGCGTGATCAATCGCATCATGGCCGAGCTGCAAACAGAAGGCAACGTTGCTTTTGGCGTCGGCCAGGCGCTGTTCGAGGAGCTCATTTTCGATCACGGTCAGCTCGTCAACGGAAACCTCTCCGACTACATGATCGCCAGCATCAACGACCTGCCGGACGAGCTATCCATCCGATTGATCGAGCATCCTGAAGAAGGCGATATCCATGGTATCGGCGAGACTTCGCTGCCCCCCGTCATGGCCGCAATCGGCAACGCCGTTTACCACGCGACCGGGGTACGCGTGACAGATCTTCCGATCACCCCAGAGAGGCTGCTGCGCCTTCTTCGCGATGCCTGAACCGATGCTCGAGCTGGACGAGGACGGTCGGGCTGGCGTCAGCCTCTCGATAAATGGGTCGGAGTATCGGATTCGAGTCAAACCGCAGGCAACCCTGCTCGATTCCCTTACGCGCGAACTGCATCTAACTGGCACGCGCGAGGGCTGCGGGATCGGTGTGTGCGGGGCCTGCACTGTCCTGGTCGACGACCAGCCGATGTCAGCATGCCTACTCCTGACAGCCCAGGTTCAGGGCCGGCACATCGTCACCATCGAAGGTATCGGCGGCGCCGGCGAAAACCTTGATCCAGTGCAACGCGCGTTCATTGACTCGAATGCGTTTCAGTGCAGCTACTGCACATCGGGCTTCATTTTGGCAACCGTGGCGCTTCTCAGGGAAGGTCGCGAGATCGACGCAGCGACGGCCCGAGCATACCTGGCTGGAAACTTGTGCCGTTGTGGCAGCTATGTGAAGATCCTTGAAGCCGTCTTGAGCGTGGCTGCTCACAGTGTTAAATAAATCGAATAGAAACGTATACTGTGGTTTCGAAGTGTACGGATCCAGTGGCGCGCAGTAGCTCAAACCGAGCAACCCTGTCCCGGTCCGACGGCGGGCTCCAGCTTCCAGCCAGCGAGCGCATCTACACTCTGATCAAAGAGTCAATCCTCACCGGCAACCTGGAATCCGGGAGCCGACTCGTCGAACTTTCGCTCGCGAGTGAGCTTGGGGTAAGTCGCACACCGATTCGGGAAGCCCTCAAGCGCCTCAGCGTGGAAGGTCTGGTGACTGTCGACCCAGTGCGAGGCATGATTGTCCGCCGGGTCGATCCTCACGAAGTCGAAGACTTTTACATCACGCGCGAAGTGCTCGACGGGCTGGCGGCCCGCCTCGCCGCCGAGCGAGTCTCAGGCGACCAGTTGATCCGGCTCAGGACAATGGTCGAAGCCATGGAGTCGGCCCAGCAGCGGGGCGATCGGGTTGGCATGGTCCAGGCCAACATGCGCTTTCACGATGCGGTTTTCCGAGCCTGCGCCAACCGTTGGTTGCTGTCACTTGGCCGGAGCATGATCGATTTCGTTCGGCTGATGAGTGCGGCAGCTTATACGGATCCGGTACGCGACCAAGAAGTCGTAGAAGAGCACCGCAGGATTCAGGATGCTCTCGAAGCCAAGGACCCTGTTGCTGCCGAAAAGGCTTCGCGCGAGCACATGGTCCAGGCGCGCCTCCATTTCGTCCGGGCCAGTGCAGCCGCTGAATCGCTCTAACCGCGAGGCTCACCCGTTTCGCCTGATCGTTGGAATCTCAGGCGCGAGTGGAGTCATCTACGGGATCAGGCTGCTCCAACTTCTGGGCCCCGAGCCTTTGATCGAGACGCACCTCGTCATCAGTCCAGCCGGCCGCGAGACGATCAGTCTCGAAACGGAGTGGAAGCCCGCCGACGTTGAACGCCTCGCAGATGTCACCTATCGCCATGCCGACATCGCTGCCGCCATTTCGAGTGGATCGTTTCCGATTAACGCCATGATCGTGGTTCCGTGTTCCATGGGAACCCTCTCAGCGATCGCACTTTCGAGCAGCGACAACCTGCTAGAGCGAGCCGCCGACGTCACCTTGAAAGAGCGGCGTCGGCTGGTGGTCGTGCCTCGAGACGCACCGTTTCATCTCGGTCATTTGCGCCTGATGGAGCAGGTCACCGAAATGGGCGGCATCGTGTGCCCGCCAATGCCCGCCTTCTATCAGCGGCCACGTTCGATCGAAGAACTCGTAGATCAGACTGTTGCCCGGCTTCTAGATCTTCTCGGTATCGAGATGAATCGGGAGGTCGCTCCGCGCTGGAGGGGACCCCAAGCATCCGAGGGTAGAGCCCGACGGCGCGGCTGATTTGCTACTGAACGGCGTCGACCAGGCGCGCAATTGGAACCCAAACAGTGCCATCCATGATCCGGCGGGCGGTACGGACGATTCCCGCTCGCAAGAGCCGCGGCGTGCTGGCCTCGGTTTCCACGAGGACGTCCACCTCAATGCGGCCTGATGGGTGTCCGATCCGAAAACGCTGACCAGGCCGGGTGTGGGCTACCTGGTTGGCGATGGTGCCAGGAATCGCGGCGGCGGCGCCTGTGCATATGGCGCTCGTCGACGCATACGCGGCGTGCGGCGTTCCCATGCTGAGGCCACAGCCAATCACGTTGACGGAATCACCTGGCACCACCCGGCCTTGCGAATCTGTGAAGTCCACCGGGCTACACAGGGCATAAACCTTCGGAATTGCGGGACTCACGCGCGCGGCATCCTCGATGCTAGGCGCCAGGCCAATGAGGGCCGCGGCCGCCGCGCGGACGTCTTGCATCTTCCCCACCGCTTCGGTCGGCATGGGCCGGCCAAGTTCCGCTGGTTTGAGGCCAACCGCATCAAAGCTGACGAAGACGACGGGATTGGCTGCGTCCACGATCGAGGCGTCGACCGCGCCCCATGGCAGATCTAGCCTGTCAATGGTGTGGCCCGTGGGCAGAAGCCCTTGGCCGAGCGTGTCGGCGGAATCTCCGAAGTCAAGAAAGATCCCCGCCCCGGTACCGGGTACACCATCGACCTGAACGTCGCCATCGACGGCCGCGCTACCACCATGGACCGGTACTGTGGCGATCAAAGTGGCCGCGGTGTTGACCAGGCGGATGCGCACCGTTGTTGTGGGTTCGGTCGCCGCGATCAAGCCTTCGTCAATTGCAAACGGACCGATCGCCGCAGAGAGATTGCCGCAGTTGCCTGTGAAATCCACATGCGGTTCGGTGATTCGCACCTGACCAAAGACGAAGTCGACATCAAAACCGGGGCGGGTCGACCGAGAGACGATGGCCACCTTGCTTGTCAACGGATTGGCACCGCCCAAGCCGTCGATCTGGCGATAGTCCGGGCTCCCGTAGATGGCAAGGATCAGACGCTCGAGCAGCTGCTGGTCCGGCGGCAGGTGCACGGCGGAGAGGAACGCTCCTCGACTCGACCCTCCACGCATGAAGACGCAGCGCACCCCGACCTGGTCGGCGCGCCGGACCATCCCCGGCCATGACAGGCTGGCTGCTTGATCCGCGATCATGTTCTCGATCTTAGCGCCATGGTCGACCGTTGCATACAATCAACGCGTGAAGGTCGAACGGGTGGTCAGGGTCGACGGCCGAGTGGTCGGGGCGATCCTGTGAGTCGCCCCTGGGACAAGCTCCTCGGGCCTCAGGACCGTTCCGTCTACGAGGCCGCCGGATATGGACGCGAAGGCTCTCGCGGTGAGCGTCCAGCGCTGCTGGTCGTTGATGTCAATTACAACTTCGCTGGCGATCACCCGGAACCAATTCTCGATTCCATCCGACGCTTCCACAACAGCTGTGGGGAGTACGCGTGGGAGGCGATTCCCCACATAGTCCGGCTGCTTGAGGCGGCGCGGTCGACCGGCGTGCCGGTTTTCTTCACGACTCAGGAAATGCGCGTCGACTCGCTTCGAGTCGGGGCCTGGGGACGCAAGAACCGGCGCGCCTATGAACGGAACGAGGAGGCCGAGCGTCTCGGCACGACAATAGTCCCCGAGCTGAAACCACAGGCAGACGAACTGATCATCCGGAAGACGAAGCCCAGCGCGTTCTTCGGGACGCCGTTGCAAAGCTACCTGGTTCAACTTCGCACCGATACCGTCCTGGTGGCGGGGGCAACGACGAGCGGATGTGTCAGGGCCACAGTGGTTGATGCGTTCTCGTACAACTATCAGGTCATAGTGGTCGAGGAATGCGTGTTTGATCGGGGTCAAGCATCGCACGCGATCAATCTGTTCGACATGCAAGCGAAGTACGCGGACCTCGCCTCACTTGACGACACCATCCAATACCTGGGCGGATTATCTCGCTGATGGGACGGCTCTATTCGACGCTGGTTCGACCGCTCCTCTTCACTCTGCCGGCGGAGGATGCTCACGGGCTCGTCAAACTCGGTCTTGGCCTGCCACTGCCGTGGAAGGCGATCGGTGCGCCTCCGACCGATCCGGCGCTGAACGTCGAGCTCGCGGGCCTCCAGCTCCGTAACCCGATTGGTTTGGCTGCCGGTTTCGACAAGGACTGCCGCCGTCTGGACCCCCTTGCCGACCTTGGCTTCGGGTTCGTGATAGGCGGGACCATCACGCTTGCTCCTCGCGCTGGTAACGCTCGGCCCCGAATTGCTCGGTATCCAGCCCGCCGATCGCTCGTCAACGCGATGGGTTTTCCGAACCCTGGAGCTGACGCCGTATATGACCGACTCCGCTCGGCAAAGCTGTCGCCGAGGCTGGTGAGCATCTCCGGGTCGACCTCCGACGAGGTCGTGGCTCTCTTCGAACGCCTCGAGCCTGCGGTGGACGGGATTGAGTTCAATGTCTCCTGCCCAAATGTGCGATGGGGTCGCGATGTTGATACTGAGGCACTGCTGAGCCAGGTGGTACCGCGCCTACGCGCCCGCAGCAAGAAGCCTCTTTTCGTCAAGTTGCCGCCCTATCGCGGTCAACGTGAGCGCGAGGCGATTCTCTCTTTGGTCAAGATCGCGACGGGCTCCGGGGTGGATGCGATCACCGCTTCGAATACGCTCCCGATCGAAGCGCCTGAGATGTCGATCGGGACAGGTGGTCTGTCCGGTCGAGACATCTTCCCAGACACCGTTCGCATCGTGGGCGACATCTACCGTGAGACTGGCGGTGCGGTGCCTATCAACGCATGTGGTGGGATCTTCAGTGGCGAAGATGCAATCGCCTGCATTCGAGCGGGCGCCACGACCGTTCAGGTCTACACAGGTTTCATCTACGAGGGGCCTCGGATCGCACGAAACATACTCGTCGCCCTGATGCACGCCCTGCCATCCCACGGCACGATGAAGGAGCTCATAGGAGTCGCGGCCTGAACTGACAATGGAAATCGACCTGAGGATTCGAACCGTCGACGCCGAGCCCGCAAACGTCGTTGCGGCGGCGATCGCCGCGGAGCGTGCGGGCTTCTCGGCAGTGTGGTTGGCGGATCAGCTGAGCGGTAAGACCTCAGGAGGCAAGTGGAACCTCGAGTGCTGGACGATGCTGTCTGCTATCGCGGCAAAGACCACGCGGATGAAGGTCGGACCGCTGGTGCTCAACATCGCAAACCGCGACGCCGCGACGACGGCGATCGCGGCCTCGACGCTTCAACGACTGTCCGGCGGCCGATTGTTGTTCGGATTGGGAGCCGGTGCGGGCGCAACGAGCCAGTACTCGCGCGACCAACTGGAGCTGGGACGCGTACCGCTTGCAGACCAGGAGAGGCGTGCCGCCCTCGTCGCGGCCATAAGGCAGACCCGAGAGCTGTGGGCCGAAGGCGACGACACCTTCCTGAAACCGGACCCCCATCCACCCATCATCATCGGGACCTTTGGCCCCAAAGTGGCGCGCATCGCGGCCGAGGAGGCGGACGGGATCGCCGTGCCTCTGGATGGATACATGGGCGGCCCTCCAATGGAGGAGTTGATCGCAATTGCGCGAGAGCGCCGGAGCGCGATCAGCGGCAAGGCGCTGATCACCATCGTGCACTCCCCGCCTCGATCTGAGTTCGACGAAGATCGGTGGCTTCCCGGATCCTCCGTCAGCAAGAGGCTGCTCGAGGCCGGAATCGATCGTTTCGTGCTCCAAGCGCGGCCAGACCCGGAACACGTCTCCCGCGTTGACTCGAAACTCGTGATGGCGCATGCCTGAGCGGGCTAAGGGAACGACCACCGCGGGTGGCCCGGGCATCGAACAGCTCGCACCCGACCTCTATGTCCTCGGGGGTGTGATTCCGTCCGATGAGAGGGTCAGCTGGTGCGCCCCAAGACCAGGCGAGTTCCAGCCGATCAACGGCTACCTGCTCCAGGCAGGCGGGCAGAACCTCTTGATCGACACCGGTGTCGCCGCTCATGAAGCTACGGTTCTGGCGCAGCTCGAATCGCTGATGCCCTCCGGAAGCAGCATCTCGGTGTACCTGACCCGAGCCGAGCTCGAGTGCTTCTCAAACCTGGGAGCGATCGCCGAGCGCTACGTCGTGTCGCAATTGCTGACAGGCGGGGTGTTAAACCCGTTTGACGCATTCGACGGAGTACGCGCACAGCAGTACTACAGGAACCGTGTGCAGTTCGATGCGGGCGAGCTCCGCGGCGCTCCGATCATCCGGCTGCGCCAGGTTGACATCCCGGGCCGGCCGCTCGAAGTAGTCTCAGCGCGACTCCGCCTCCTCCCCGCGTTCTGGCTTTTCGATCCAGGCTCCGGAACGCTGTTCACCTCTGACAGCTTCGGCCACTGCACCATGGGGTCGCCGACCGAATCGCGCATTCTGACTGAGAACGAGACCGACTTGACCGACTTCAACACCGTTGCATCGCAGCTCCTGACCAAGTTCGCCTGGCTTCGGCAGGGAAGAACCGACCTGATTCGGAGTGATGTCGAGCAGACATTCGAACGCCTTAAGCCGGAGATCGTTGCGCCGACCCACGGAAGGATCCTGGCCGGCCGCCGCGTGGTGGATCGCCATCTTGCTCTGGTCCTGGAGGTCCTCGACAGGTGTGGACGTGGTGAGATGAGGCAGTGATCTCGGTACCCCATCTGCCGCGGGAAATCGCGCCCGACGTGTTCTGGCTCGGCGGATGTCTGGGAGTGGAGCTCGATGGCCGCATCGTGCATGGATACTCGTCGGTCTACCTTCTTCGGGGTTCCGATCGAACGTTGCTTGTGGACCCAGGTCATCCAATGGATTGGACCGCGATAACCACTGGTCTCGACAAGCTGCTTGGGGATCGTACGCTCGACTACGTCCTACCGACCCACCCCGAGATGCCGCATGCCGGCAACCTCGGTCGCCTCCTCGCCAAGTATCCGACCGCGGTCGCAGTTGGGGACGTGCGCGACTTTCATCTCTACTACCCCTCCTTTGTGGACCGTTTCGTGGAGCGCCCGGTGGGAACGGTGCTCGAGCTCGGCGAGGACATGCGATTTGAGATCGTCGAGGCCATCATCAAAGATCTGCCGAACACCGTCTGGGGCTACGAATCGAAGCGGCGCATCTTGTTCGTCGCCGATGGGTTCGCTTATCTCCACCATCCGGAGCTTGGTGAAGGCGACCATGGTCCGTACCACCTTCCAGGCGAGTGCTACAGCACTGTCCGGGAGCTCGGCCACCTTCCGACGCTCCGCAGCGCGATGTGGTTCACCGGTTTCTCGCTCTACTGGAGTCGTTACACCGATAATTCGGACGAGATCTTCAAGCGCGTGCGGCGAATGCTCGACACACACCCTGCAGGCATCCTCGCCCCGGCCCACGGCAGCGTGATTGACGACGTACCGGGAATGCTCGATCTCATGGCCGAGGCGCACAAGTCCGCATTCATCCGATAAGGGCGCGCACCTTTTCTGGGGCGAGCGGGAGTTCGTCGAGCCAACGACCTTCGTAGCCGATGGCATCCTGCACGGCCGCGGCGATGACGGCGCCTGCCGCAGCTGTCCCGATTTCACCCACGCCCTTGATCCCGAGCGGATTCAGTGGACTCCGCGCACGGTCGAGGAGTACCACCTCGATCGCAGGCGCCTCCCCCACAGAGGGAAGAAGGAAGTCGAGAAACGTGGAGGTCAAGAGCTGGCCCTCGGCCGAGTACTCGATCGATTCGAACAACGCTCCCCCTATGCCGAACACGGCGGCTCCGCGAATCTGGTCGGACGCCATGACGGGATTGACGATGCGGCCCGCGTCAGCCACGACGACATAACGAACGAGATCCACACTGCCCAGCTCGGGATCGACCTCAACTTGAACCGCATGCGCGCCATAGGCATAGGTGAGCGTGGGTATGTCGAATCGCGCGGTTGCTTCGAGTGCCTGCCCTCCGGTCTCGAGCGTGCGAACCAGGTCGAACGGCCGGTTCCCCAACAGCTCAGAAAGCTGCTCCCGCAGCTGCAGGCCGGCCGCCCAGACGGCGTTTCCAGCCGCCACCATGGAACGGCTCGCGAACGTCCCGATGCTCGCGGGTACGGCGGCGGGGTCTCCTTCGTGGACGGTGACCAGGCCGATCGACACCCCGACAGCATCGGCGGCGATCTGGGCCAGGCTCGTCGCGTGCCCCTGGCCCATCGAGGTCGTCGCCACGTAAACGGACAGGATCCCTGGTGGTTCGACGACCAATCTCGCGGATTCGAATGGGCCTATGCCAGTTGGCAAGATGACGGGGACGACCGAGATCCCGAACCGTTTGCCGGCACCTGTCGCCCGCGCACGAGCAGAGGCCTCATCTGTGTAAATCGCGTCATAAGCGATCCTGAACGCCTCGGGCAGGTCTGCCGAGTCATAGACGGCGGCGGACCCAAGGAGGTCGAACCCAAGCGCAAGAGGAAGGTCGCCCGGCTCGAGGAGGTTCCGCCGCCGCACCTCCACGGCGGGCATGTGCAAGGCAACCGCGAGGCGTTCGAGCAGCATCTCCCGTACGAAAGTGGATTCAAAGGTCCCCGGCGCCCGCATCGTGCCGATACCCATCTTGTTGGTCAGCCAGACACGCGCCTCGCACCGGTAAGCCGGGATGCGGTACGGACCGAGAAGCTCGCTGGCATCCAGCTCGGCAGGTACGAGCGTGCGCAAATAGGCGCCGGCGTCGATGTCGACGGCCCCACTCAAAGCGACGATCTCACCGTTTTCCGTCGCGGCCACGCGGACACGCCATGTGCTTTCGCGGGCATGATTGATGCTCGTCAGATGCTCGCGTCGATCCTCGATCCAAGCGACAGAACGGGCAGAGCGGACCGCGGCGATGACAGTCAGCAGGTCTTCCGGGTAGAGCTCTCCGCGCACGCCGAAGCCTCCGCCGACCGCGACCGGGTGCACGCGCACCGCCGTCGGTGGGACCTCCAGCAGGTCGGCAATGACGGCTCGTATGAAGGCGGGAAGCTTGGCGACTCCGTACAACGTCACGCCTCCATCCGCCTCCGGCGAAGCCACGAGTCCGCGCGTCTCCATCGGCATGCCTGTATTCCGGCCGAGGCGAAAAGTGGCCTCGACGCACACCGACGCGCTTTTCTCGGCTTCGGCGATGTCGGCGCCCGACTGCTTGGTGATCGTGTGGATCGGGGACCCCGACGCCACGCCGACAACGGGCTGCAGCTCGTCGACCTCGACGGCTACCACGGCCGCCGCGTCCTCGGCAATCGCGCGGGTTTCAGCGACCACGACGGCGACGGGTTCACCGACATAGCGCACCTCGTCGCGGGCTAGTGGAAATTGTCTGTATTGATCGAGGTCGCCCGGAAACGGCGTCGTCGGGCGCAGAGGCTTCATGAAGCGTTCGACGTCGTTTGCTGTGAAAACATCGATGACACCCGCGATGAGTTTCGCCTTCGTGACGTCGACGTTGTGCAGCCTGCCATGGGCGACCTGACTTCGAACGACCGACATATGCGCCAGGCTCGGTAGTCGAACGTCGGCTACGAAAGTCGCCTCGCCCCGGAGGAAGGTGGGGTCGTCTTGCCGGCGGACTGAGCGCCCGATGACCGAGTCGGTCAGATCTTGAACTCGATCACTCCACAACCGGTCAGCCATTCGGCGACCGGTTCGTAGCCGAGCAGCGTTGCCGGCGCATCACCAGCGATGGCTGCCGCCATGACCCATGTCCTCAGCTCCTGCGCCCCGTTGCCAGCTTCGGATTCGAGATGCTCGGGACTCCATTCGTCAATGAATTTCGCCAGCTTGCCAGATGTCGCGTAGTCAAGGAACTCGTGATCGAATTTCTCGTTTATGCGTCCGGTCGCTGTCAGCGTCACGGGGTGCGCTCCAAGTTCGGAGTACCGCTCTCCAGCTGGGCGATGCATGAACTCCTGCCGCTCCTCATCGCCAACCCAGTGCGAGAGGCCGCCGGTCGCGATCACTACCACTTTGCCTTTTCCGCCCGATCGCAGTGATTCGGCGATCGCCTTGCCCACAGTCCTTGACCGTTGGAACGTGGGCTGCGGTGGCACGTTGCAGTTCTGCCAGAACGGAACAATCGGGATATCCCACTGGGGCGTGAGCAATGAGAGAGGCATCACGAAGGCGTGGTCTATCTCCACCTGCTCCGAGAAGGCAAGATCGATGTCACGGCGAAGGCAACCCTCGAGCACAGCCTGGCCGACGTGCTGATTGACTGGAACCTCGCACGGCTGCAAGCCGGCGTCACCAAGGCCCTTCGCCACCGGGCCGAGTCCGATGGCAAAAGCCGGTATGCCGGACAAAGGAAACGCCCTCTGATGATCTGCCGCGATCATCAACAGGGCGTCCGGCCGGAGCGTCTCGAGGCGCTGTTGGATCTTCGCGAAAGCGCCGTACACAGCGTCACGCTGCGCTGCCTTTGCGTCGTCCTTTCGTGTGACGATCAGACCGGTATGCGAGCAGGCGAATGCCCCAACAATGTCCATTTGACTTACTCCCGGGGCAGTGTATACGATGGTCGACAATTTGGCAACTCCGGACCAGCTCTCGCGGCAAGCGGCCATTAACGCGACGGGACGATCCAGCGATGCGCGGGACCTGACCGAGACCGTCGGCCGCCGAGACTGGTCTACGTGGCCCAAATATGAGGCGGCCGCTTTGGGCTTTCGCAACTTCTGGTACCCGGTCGCGTGGAGCCGGCAGGTCGGCCGGAAGCCGACGGCGGTCAAGCTCCTCGGCGAGCCCCTGATGTTGATCCGCGACCGTGGTCATGTCCGCGCGCTTCACGATCGCTGCCTGCACCGCGGCGTACCGCTCTCTCATCCAATGGCTACCCAGGAGTTTGCCGGCACCTGGACGTGCTGTTACCACGGGTGGACTTACGACCTCGAATCCGGCCTGCTGGTCGCTGTCATCACAGACGGACCCGATTCGCCGATCTGCGGCAAGGTTCGCCTGCGAACCTACCCTGTGGAAGAGCGCAAGGGGCTCGTGTGGGTCTATGTCGGAGACGGTCCAGCCCCCCCCGTCGAGCGCGATATACCCGCCGAGCTGCTGAACGAAGAAATGACAGTGGTCGGACGGATAAGCGACCGCATCGGTGATTGGCGGTTTGGCGCCGAAAACGGCTTTGACGAAGGTCACGCCAAATTTCTCCATCGCCGCTCGCTGTATGCCGCGAACAGGCGCATGCCTGCCTACACGCGGATCCACATCGAAGAGCTGCCCGACGGTTGGATCACGAGGAAGACTGACGAAGTCAAGATGAGCGCCGAGTTCCCCGGCCTTGGTACGTGGCCGCCTCCGCATCCTTTCTGGCGCCGGCGCGGCGGTGGTCCAAGTGTGTTCATACGAATGCCTGGGATCCTGCGCGTCTCATACCAGACCTGGACCCATTACGAATGGTGGGTCCCCACCGATGAGCAGCGGCATCGATACATCCAGCTCGCATCAAAGCCGGCGACAGGTTTGCGCTCGCTTGAGTTCCGGGCCTATTACGCCCTATGGCTGCGTTGGATCTTTCACGTCATGTTCAACGACGAGGACAAGCTGATGGTGGACGTCATGGACGCCCCGCCGGAGCGTCTGTACAGACCGGATTCCGCTCTCATCGCGTGGAGGCGGCTCTGCGAGCAGGATCCGAATGCAGTGGCACAGTCACCCGCTGGACGCAGGACTCTCCACAGCCTGCTGCCGGCGTGAGCGAAGGGGGCGACCATGATCGCAGCGGTCCCGCGAAACTTGGCGTTCGAGATGACCGAATACAAGCACCGCCTCTCGAGGGTAGAGGCGCTGATCACCGAGCGGAAGCTTGACGCGGTTACCCTGTTCGATCCTCGCCACGTCTTCTATCTGACCGGCTCCGACAGCCAGGGCCAGGGCCACCTCCAGGCCCTGATCGTCCGGCCCGGGTCGCCTCTCACGTACATCACGTGGGATTTCGAGGCCGGGAAGGTCGCCACGAGCAGCTGGCTTGCCGATCCGAAATTGATCCGGTGGGATTACGACAAAGGCGGCCTCGCCGCCGATTGCTGGGTGGCCGATGTCGTGACCTACTCCTGGTTCGACGATCCGATCGCCGTCCTGGCCAATACATTGCGGCGCCTCCACCTGGATCGCTCACGCATCGGCATCGAACTTCACTCGGCGGGCCTGTCGGCGGCGAGCTGTGAAAAGCTCAAGGACGCGTTGCCTGACGCGAAGCTTGAGCCGGCTTATGGAATCCTCGAACGATGCAGGCTGCGCAAGTCGCAGGCGGAGTTGAAGCACATTCGCGCCGCCGCCGCGCTGACCGACAAGGCAGTGGAGGCGGGCTATGCTGCGATGCGCGTTGGGGCAACCGACTCGGCCGTCGCCGCAGCCATCATCGAGTCCCTTTACGCCAATGGAAGTGAGCCCCTGTGCTGGGGGCCGATCGTCGCCGCGGGTCCGAACGCCGGTATCGGCCACGCATCGTTTGTTGGCCGGAAACTCGAGGCGGGCGACACAGTCTTTCTCGAGTTCACGGGACAGGTGAACCGTTACGTCGCGCCAGTCATGCGGACTGCCGTGCTCGGCAAAGCCAATTCAGAGTTGAAGCGCTGGCGGGACTGCGGACTGGCCGCAATCGATGCGATCCTTGCCACGGCAAAGCCCGGAGTGAGCGCGCGGGACGTTGCCCTGGCCGGCAAGGCTGAGCTAGCGCCGCTTGCCGGTCAAGCTCACTTCCACGAGATGTATGGCTACATGGTCGGCATCGGCTACCCCAGCAGCTGGTACGAAACCCTGTCCTTCGAGCTCGAGGCAGGCAATGAAGGGCTGCTCGAAGAGGGAATGGTGTTCCACGTGCCTATCTCGCTCCGCCGGTTTCCTGAGTTTGGGGTTGGCCAGAGTCAGACCATCGTGGTCACCGAAAATGGCGCGGAGTCGCTGACGAGGTCGCCGGCCAAGCTTCGAGAGCTCTGAACCTCAGCGTCTAGCTCAGGAGTCGGGACAAGCGCTCACGTGCTTCGGCCACCGTCGTGGCAGCGACTGCGCGGCTGTTTGGTGAGTCGCGCTGCGCCCACGGCCTGGTGGCGTCGATGACGGCACGGGAGTTAGTGATTCGCGCGTCGGGCTCAAGGGCCTGGTCGAGCGGCCCGCTCCAGGCTCTGCGAATGAATTGAACGTCCTCAGCGGGATTGACCTCGGCGAAGACCGTCCGCCAGACCGCGTCCATGCTGTAAATGTCGACGTCGTCGTCGACCACGATCACGTAGCGCCCCAAATAAGCTGCCCCTCCGGCCTGGCTACCGATGAAACCAGCCTGCGTCGCGTGGCCCGGGTATGACTGCTTGATCCGGACCACGACGAGGCCCCGATTCCCTGCTTCGGGGGGAATCCATACGCCGGTCACGTTCGGGACTCCTGCCGCCGTGAGCTGTTGGAGTAGCAAGGTCGAGCGCAGGTAAGCGCCAAACCGGTTGTCCTCGTGAGGAGGCTTGCCCTGCGGACATCCGAGAATGATCGGTTCGTCGCGGTGGTAGATCCGCTCGACCTGCACGAACGGGCCCTCCTGCACGCGCTCCGAGTAATAGCCATACGCCTCACCGTATGGACCCTCGGGAAGGCGGGCCACCGGGTCGACCCAGCCCTCGATTGCGATCTCTGCGTGCGCGGGTATAGGCAGGCCGGTGACCTCGCCGGTGACCACCTCGACGGCGGTTCCACGAACCGCCCCCGCCCAACCAAGCTCATCCATCCCGTAGCGCGGCGCGTCGGAGCAGGCGGCCATGAACAGCAAAGGATCCGATCCGACGACCACGACTATCGGGCACGGCTTACCTCGAGCGAAGTACTTCTCTCGGATCATCCGGCCGTGCTTTCCCGGGCTGATCCAGAGGCCAAGTCTGTCCGGAGCGAGAACCTGGTTGCGGTACGTGCCCAGGTTCACCCATGACGAATCCGGGTCACGCAGGACATTCAAGCTCGCGGTGCCGATGTAGCGGCCGCCTGCTTTCGGGTGCCAGATCGGCGCGGGGAACCGGTCCAGATCGACATCGCCACCGCGCATGACGTTGGACATGATCGGTCCCGATCGCACTACTTTTGGCGCGACGGGACCAAGGTTGTGAAGCGTCTTGCCCCAGAACTCAAGCAGCCCTTCGTGCGAGATCGTCTTCGGATCGAGGCCAAGCGTGACCGCCTGGCGTCGAATCGTGCCATTTGCGTTGACGAGAACCCGCCAGCCAGGTTCAAAGCCAGATATCTCATCGAACAGAACGCTGGGTGAATTGGCCGAATGCTCGAGCATCTGGGTGATCTCGCCGATCTCACTTTCCGACGATGCGCCGAGAACCATTCGGAACTCGGCCGGCGAAAGCTGTTCCTGGATCAACGCAAGCCACTCGCCGAGGCTGTCGTAGGCAGGTGAGCGAGTCACCGCCGCCGGCGCGGCAGCGGAATCCGTCACCGCCTGAGCGCGGCCGGCCCTGTGGTCAGATCACTCTCTCCGGTGACACGGCCCGTTGTGTTGAAGACGACCCGACCGCGGGCTACTGTCAGCCGGACATCTTTGAGCGCCTCTATGTTCGCTGTCGGATCTTGCACGAGTCCGATGATATCGGCGCGCTTGTCAGGTTCGAGCGATCCAATCTCTCGGTCGAGAGCCAATGAGCGCGCTGCCAGGATCGTGCACGCATCGAGCGCCTGTCGAGGCGACATACCCATACGTTCGACCATCAACCACGGCGCGAGATGGAAGCGGCCGAAGGGTGTTGCATACCAGCCCGCGTCGGTGCCCGCAACAATCGTGAGGCCGAGGTCCTGCATCAGCCTGTCGTGGTCGAGGCGCTCCGAGTACAGCTTGGCCTGCCGCGGCCACGTGGTGGTCGCATTGGGGTCGGCGAACAATTCGTAGGCGAAGGCGGGGCCGGGATCCACGTAGATCCCTTTCTCGCGCGCCTCGACGGCCAGTTCCGGATCGAAACGCGCCGCGCCGGTCGCGACATCGTAAAAGATCATGTGCTCGAGGCTGTGCACTCCGCCTTTGACCGCGGCCTGGATCCCGGCGATGGTCAGAGTGTGTGCCGCGACGGGAAGCCGCCATCGATCGGCTTCAGCGACGATCAGGGCCATGTCGTCGGCGTCGAACAGCAACAGTCCTTTCCGTTCCTTACCGATGTCGACTCCCGCGTCGACCATGACCTTGATCGCGTCCGCTCCCGCCTTCGCGTGGCGCCGCACGGTACGGCGAATCTCGTCGGGAGTGTCCGCCTCAGCGCCCCACCAGTGCCCGTGGCTGCCGGTGCGCGTCAAAGGCGCACCCGCGGCGAGGACCGTAGGCGCGTCGACCAGGCGACGCTCGGCGGCCGCCTTGAACGGAAAGATCACATCGTTACGGGCGCCGACGTCACGAAGCGTCGTAACACCCTCCGCAAGGGCGCGCGATGCATTGTTCGCCGCGCGCAGCAGCAGGTCTTCTCGAGGGTCGGTCTGGCTGTCATGCGGCGCTGTCGGCTTCCCGCTTCCGGTCAGGTGGACGTGCGTGTCGACAAGCCCGGGTGCAAGGGTCAGCTCGGGAATATGAAGGACGAGCGCCGGATCAATCGAGCTCCCGATGTCGGCCCATGAGCCGATTCGTACGATGCGTTCGCCGCTGACCTCGATCGTGTCGGCAGGTGTCGAGTCGGGCGTGACGACGCGACGAGAATGGATGGCGAACGTGGTCGCCATTACGACTCGCGCGGCACGATGTTGTGGTTGACGCGGAAGAGGTTGGCGGGGTCGTATTGATGCTTGATCGCTCTCAAGCGATCGAGGTTCGCCCCGTATGACGCGGCCACCTGCTCCGCATCGGCCGCTCCCAGGAAGTTGATGTACGAGCCTCCGGCTGAGTACGGCGACATCGCCGCATCGAAATCCTCAGCCCATTCGACGTGTCGCTGCTCGTCCGATTCGCGCTCGGCCCACTTGGCGAGAATTTCGAGGTAGTACGGCGCCTTCCGAAAATAAAAGGGCGTCGCTGTCTCCGACACGTCGGCCACGGCGCCTTCCATGTGAGTCACCAACACCTGTGAAATCGGCGACGTCATCCGCGTGCCGAAATCCTGAATGATGTCGATCGCGGAATCGGCGAGCTGACTCATGAACGGTGATTTCCAGAAATTCCGGGATCCAGGCAGCGATCCGTTGTCGAACATGCTCTGCAGCGCCGGGTACGGCATGATGCCCACAGTATCGACAGCCGGCCGGCCAATCCTGCGGAGCGGCTCGAGATCGCGCTGTGCCGCGTCAGGTTTGCCGACGTGGCAGATGCCAAAGCTCGCGATCGGCTTGCCTTTGAGGTCATCAGGGATGAATGGTTGGCGGGATCCTGGAAGGATCAGCACCATGGAGGTCAGGTCGCGTGGCTCATCTGGCGCGTAATCGCGAAGGGCGCGCAGCATCATGGCGGCCTTGTCAGCGGGGAACAGCATCACGCCGGCCGTGACGTCACGTACAGGATGGAGCCTGAACTCGAAAGCGGTGACTATGCCGAAGTTTCCCCCGCCACCGCGAATCGCCCAGAAAAGATCTGGCTCATGAGACTCGTCTGCCGTCACAACCGTACCGTCAGCCAGCACAACCCGCGCAGAGATCAAGTTGTCGACGGCGAGGCCATAGCGGCGCATCAACCATCCCACTCCGCCCCCTACCGTCAGTCCGCCGACGCCGGTCGAGGAGATCTGCCCGCCCACGGTTGCTAGACCATGCCTGTGAGTGGCTTCGTCCACCAAGCGCCACAAGGCGCCACCGCCTACTGTCGCGATTCGCCGATCTGGATCCACGTTGACGCCACCCAGCTCGTGAAGGTCGATCACCAGGCCTCCGTCACACGTTCCGTGACCGGCCACGCTGTGGCCCCCTCCACGGACTGCTACTGCAATCTCGGCAGCAGCCGCGACGCGGACGGCTGCAGACACGTCGCTTTCATCGACGCATTTGGCGATGGCAGCAGGGCGGCGATCGATGCGCGCATTCCAGACGCTCCGAGCAGCCTCGTAATCGGGATGACCCGGGCGTACCACAGTACCCCTGAGGGCAGATTCAAGCTGGGCGTCAAGCGCTGTAGAACCGGCCATTCGCGCGTGTATTATAGATTTTGACCGTCGTTGTATGCAATTGAATGCAATGCCATGACCAGCATATGAATTGGTACGAACGCGTCTGGCGGCCATTGCTGTTCCGGCTGCCCGCCGATCAGGCACACGAGCTTGGCAAGATGGCATTCCGTACCAAGCTGGTCTCGACAATGCTCGGCCGAAGCGCACGACGCGACTACAGCTCGCTCCACACGGAGCTCGCAGGCATCAAGCTGACCAGCCCAATCGGCCTGGCGGCAGGTTTCGACAAGAGCGCTGATCTCGTGGCCGGCCTGAGCCAGCTTGGTTTCGGCTACCTGACTGTCGGCTCGATCACACGCCAGCCTCGGTCAGGCAACGCACTGCCGAGGTTGGCGCGCGTCCCGAGCGAAGGGGCGATCGTAAATGCAATGGGACTGCCGAATGTGGGCGTAGAGCGATCGATCCGGCATCTTCGTGGCCTGCAGGGCATCGGGGTTCCGGTCGTCGTGAGTGTCGCCGGTTTCGCAGTGGACGACATCGTCGAGGTGGCTGGGCAGGTCGAGCCCTATGCGGCCGCCGTCGAAATCGGCCTGATCTGTCCTAACACTTCACCGGAAGAGCGGCTCGAAGAGCTCGATCTGTTTGAACGCCTGCTTGGCCGGCTCGCCGCCAAACGGAGCAAACCGTTGTTCGTCAAGCTGCCCGGCTACACGACCCCGGATGAACGACAGCACGTAATGGACATGGTCGAGATGTGCATCAACGGTGGGCTCGAGGCGGTGTGCGTGTCAGCCGGCCAGCGACTGAAGACGCCGACGATCGCTATGGGCGAAGGTTCCCTCACCGGACGACCAATTTTCCGAACCAGTGTCGAGCATGTCGGGGAAGTGGCTGCCCGCGCGCGCGGCCGCATCGCTGTTATCGGAGCGGGCGGCGTTTTCACCGGCAGTGATGCGCTGGCGATGCTCCGGGCCGGAGCCACGACCGTCGAGCTGTATTCTTCGTTCATCTACCGTGGCTGGAACGTTGCCGGCGCCATCAAGAGCGAGCTGAGCGCGGAATTGAGCCGCGCCAACTTGAGTGGTGTCCGAGCCCTCCTGCCTCAGCCAGACTTGCGTTCGAGCATCGCCCTGAAGAAGTAGATCCCGGATTCGGTGACGTCGACCTTAGGGCGCGGCCGGCCGGCTGACGGAGCGGCATCGCTTCTGTCGATCAAAGCGACGACGAACCACGGGCCCGGTTCTGACTTGGCGCGCCGGAGCGATTCGCCAAGCTGTTCGACGTCCGAAACGCTCACAACCTTGTCGATGCCGCAGCCGCGGGCCACGGCAGCGATCTCCACATTGCCACCCGAGGCGCTCGGCTCGTCGCCTGAGCCGGTTCCGAACACGCCGTTGTCGAGAACCACTACGGTCAGGTTTGGAGGCTGGTAGCGGCCGATGGTCGCCAGCACGGGCATTCCGGCGACGATCGAGGCATCCCCTTCAAGTGCGACCACCCACTCGTTGCGGGCAGCCAGCGCAACGCCCAACGACATGGCGGTCGCATAACCCATCTCCATGTTGTAGATGGTCGCCGGCTCGTGTCGGGTCACGTAGAGAGTTCCCGATGTGGCACCGGGGCCCGTGATCACAGGGCCGCCTTGCCGGAGGCCGGCAAAAACGGCGATCACGTCCGTTCTGTTCACTCGGCTGCCTGGTCCATTACAAAATCCGGCACCAGGACGCAGACGGGCGTGCGCTGACCGCGGGCGGTGACTGCCGCCTGCTCAACAAAGGTCCCCAGGACCCGTCCTTCGGTCGCGATCACAAACGGGATGCCCAGTCCGTTCAGCACGGCGGTCGCCGCCATGCGCGTCGCGCCGTGATAGTCGTGAGCCTCTCCCAGGGCGAGAGAGTGGCTTGCCACCACAAGGACTGGCGAGCGCTGCAGTTGAAGCCGCGCCAGGATCAGCGCCGAGTACCCGAGGCCGGACCCCTCCATCAACGCGACCGCCATGCCTCCGCCAAGGAACATGCCGGCCGCGATCGCGATCCCTTCGTCCTCCCGCGCGCAGGTGATCACCGTCATCTCGGATTCGTCAGCCAGCAACCGCGGAACCTCCCACAACGTGCTGTCGGGCAGGTGAACGACGAAACGGATGCCCGCGCGAGTCACCGCCGCGGCGATCGCCCTGGAGCCAGGTCTCACGTCTTGAGCCGGTCGAAAGTGTCGGGCGGCAGGACTTTCTTCTCGATTGCCGCCCGCACGCCCACGCAGGGCTTGTTGACAAGCTGGTTGATGCGCATGTCCACGGCGGCGCTGGCCAGGGCGTACGCCGACGCGCGGTCCATGCCGGTTGAGCGGCAAATCAAGTCGAGCATCGCCTCGAGCGCCTCCGTTGCAGCCGCCTCGACCGTGGCAGCCGCGCCCAGCGTCAGCCAGCCCGTGGCAGTCTCGACGAGCGGACCGCGCAACCAATCCATGCGCTCGAGGCCGAAGCGCAGGCGCGCTGTCATCGCGCATTCCACCGCGGTCAGGCAGACCTCCCCATCGCCTTGGGCGGCATGACCATCGCCGCACGAGAAGAGGGCGCCTCGCACGAACACCGGAAGCCGCAGACGCGTGCCCGCTACGAGCTCGCGACAATCGAGGTTGCCGCCAAAAGGTCCGGGGGGGATGGTCCTGCGAGGGCCATCGGCGGGCGCCACGCCCATCTGTCCGAGGAAAGGAGCGAGCGGCACCTCAATGCCCGCCGCGATGTTGATGACCTTCCGGGCCGAGTCGATCTTGTACGTCCTCAACCACGTCTCAAAACCGGGCAGAAAGCCCGCTCCGGGCCGCATCATGGTGAACCCCCACGTCGCCGGCTCGAGGTCCAGGACGTCGATCACAAGCACGTCACCTGGCGCTGAGCCGTCGATCGCGATCGGACCACTCAATGCGTGGAGCCTGCGCATGTCGAGGCGATCCAGGTCGTCGACGCTGCTGTCCTGGCGAACCTGGTCGTCCTCACCGCTGCGCGCCTCGACGACTACCTCATCCCCTGGCGAGACGACCAGCGCAGCTGGAATCGCCGGATCCCATAAGTAGTGGATGTTGCGAGGGTCGTCGCGGACGAGGCGGTGGACGGTCAAGAGCCCGGGTTCCGCCGCGTCAGGTCGACTGCTCGCCGGTGGCTGCGTCTCGCTTCCTTGCGCAGGTCGCGATGGCGGCGTGGACCAGAACGCGTGTGAGATCGACCATCGCATCGACGTGGGCGACGCCCATTGAGAAGTCGTCGGCATAAGGTAGATCACGTACAGGTGGCATTCCGATCCGCGCGGTGGGCAGGCCGCGAGCCCGAAGAATGTTGGCATCGGTGGCGCCGCTTTGCCGCCGTGGTGCCTCATGCGGGCGTCCGGTAACTGCCTCCCATCCAGCGATCGTGGCCGTGACGATCCATGAGTCGACTGGGGTCGATGTGCCGGGAATCGCGAGAATCAATTCGCTGGTCACCTGGATGCCCTCATGCCTATGCACCACATCGTGGAGCAGCTTATCCAGCTGACGCTTCGCTGCAATTGGCTCGACCCGCGGGCTGCAGCGAAGATCGACGTAAAGGTCGCAGTGTTCCGGGTTGAACGCCGGCTTCCATGGCCAGCCGGCCTCGATCGCCCCGATCGCTCCCTGCGGGTAGACGAGGCCGGACTCGTTGGCGGCGCTGTACCTCGGAAACCACTTCTCCAGCTCTTCGATCACGACGGCCATGTCCACAATCGGGTTGCGGTACGTGCGGAAGTGGCGGATCCCGGTGTAGTTGAAGCGGCCATGAGTCGTCACCCGCAGCCAGCAGACGCCGACCTCTTCGTGGCTCACCGCCCACCCGGGCTTGGCGATGATCGCGTAGTCGGCGTCGAAGCCCTGCTCGAGCATGTACGAGCAGCCGACGCCATGACCGATGTTGCGCTGTGCGCTGCCTGGTGGGGCGTTGGTCGGCATGCCGCCCGCGCACAGGCCGACCCGCAACGACCCGGCCAGAGTGACGCCGGCGCGCTGAATCGCCACGGCCGCGGCGAGCACACACGCGGCGAAGGCCTTTGGATTCTCGGCGCCAAGTCCGATGACAACGTCACCGTCGACGACTGCGCGCGGCCGAAGGTCGGGCCGGAATTCACCGACCCAGGGACCGTCGGCATCCGGATCTCCCGCGATATGTGTGTCGATCGGCGCGTACAGCAGAAGGTCCACGCCACTGCCATCACCCGCCCGCGACCCTAGCGCGTTGCCCTGATCTCCATCGATGGGCTGGTACCGGCCTTCCAGGCCTTCCGCCTGCATCGTCGCGACCAGGAACTCGGCGAGCTCTCGCTCGTGCCCGGTCGGGCTGGGAATGTCGGTCATCGATGCGAGCAGGCTTTTCAGATGATCGCGGTCGATCGCCGACCAGGCGGATTCGATCGACTCCGTGTGACCGGAGGCTTTGACCTTCGTCATGCCGCCCCACGCCTCGGGTCGCGCGCGTCCGGGTTCAGAATCCATCCCCAGCGCTCGCGAGCCAAGCGTTCCGAGGTGGAATCGCTGATCGTCTCGGCGAACCGATCTTTCCACTCCCACGGCTTGGTCGCATCAATCAGCACCTGGGATCGGTCGCTCGTCTCACGCAGGATCGTCATGTCCCGGACGGGGTCGCAGCGGGTGAGCAATGCCCACAAAACGTCGTTGAGACTGTAGATGTCGATGTCTTCGTCGACGACGACCACAAAGTGCCGGTCAACCTCAAGCGCATCTGCCTGGCCGGCGATGGTCAGTGACTGGACGGCGTGACCTCCGAATGACTGCTTGATCGCCACGATCACCATCGCGCTATCAACACTCTCGGGCGGGAACCACACCCCAACGAGGTTGGCGACCCCGGCCTGCTGCAACCTGCGCTCCAGCAGCGCCGACCTCGCGTAACCCTGCCAGGTGGCCCGGTCGAGGCCCTCTCTTCCGGGGGGGTCCATGGCCACATAGGAGCCATCGGGTGCGGTCGGCGGTTCGGGCAGCTGATCCAGCCTCCCACTCTCTGCCAGCGCTCGCCAGTGCGCGACCACGTCTGCGCGCCCCGCGCCTTCTCCGAGGCCCAGGGCGAGAGCGACCCGGCGAGGCGTCCCAAACCGATTGAGGAGCACCTTGCGATCCCCGGATGTGACGACGACGCAGGCGCCATTGGCAGCCTCGACGGAAGCCAGCGCGAGCGACGGCAGATCGGCTTCACCTGCGGCTCCAGCATCCCTCAATTCGCCGGCGCGTGCCACGGCGAGCAGCCAGGCAGGCGCATCCCAGGTCACCGTGCTACTGTCCTCGCTGGTTTGTATACCACTGCATTCTACAAGTCATGACACGGCCCGGTGAGACCGGCATCGTGGGCATTGGCGTCGTGCGATCTACGCCCGAAGATGATCCACGACCGGCTCCGGTCGCGACCCTGGCTCTGGCGGCGCGGCGCGCCATGACCGACGCCGGCATCGAGCGGAAAGACGTGGGAATGCTGCTTACCGGCAGGGCCCCCGCCGTCGATCCGCTTCCGCAGATCAACATGCGGGTGCTGAACGAGCTGAAGGTCGCGCCCAGATATTCGACCGAGGTGACCGTCCACGGAGCGGGAGCGCTCGCGATGCTGCAGCTGGCTGCGATGGCGCTGGACTCGGGCGTCGTCGAGTACGCCGTGTGTGTGAGCGGGAACGTGAGCAACCTTTGGATGGACGTCTTCTCCAGCAACAGTTTCGACGAAGCCGATCCTGAATTCGAGGTTCCCTACTCCCCGACTGCAGTCTCCCTTTACGCACAGGTCGCGAGCCGGTATTTCCATGAGCGTCGTGTCGCTCCACGGGATTGCGCACGGATCGCGGTTGAGAGCAGAAAGTGGGCGCTCGAGCATCCCTGGGCGGCAATGCGGGACAAGGGGCCGATCACCGTCGACGACGTGCTCGCCTCACCCATCATCGCAACGCCGCTGCGCCGGCTCGACTGCGCGCCTTATTACCCTGGCGCGGTGACGGTCGCGGTCGTCCTCACGGACGCCGCCCGCGCCCGCCGGCATGATCGGCCCGTTTTTCTTGCGGGGTGGGGACAGCTGACGACTCACGAATATGTAACTGAACGGCTCGGACTCCAGCCGCTGCCCGGAGTCGCCGATACCGCTGGATTCTTTCCGACCGGCGCTCGCAGCGCTGCGGACCAGGCATATGCAATGGCCGGGATCACCCCGGGGGAGCTTGATCTGGTACAGACCTCAGCCCCGTTCACGTTCTTCGTCGCCCTCCTGCTGGACGAGCTCGGTCTGGCACCCGACGGCGATGTGGCCGGCTTTCTGGCGCACGGTGGCATCGATCGGGATGGCGGTCTCCCCTTCAACACAAGCGGCGGAAACCTTTCCTTCGGGCAGTCGGGCCAGGGCCTTTACCTGCTTCTGGAGGCGGTCGAGCAGCTCCGAAAAGAGGCGCGGGGCCGTCAGGTGAACAATGCCGAGACCGCACTGGTGCATGCTCACGGGGGCGTGATGTCCTCCAACGCGGTGGTGATCTTGACCACGTGAGCACTGCTTCCTCTGAAAGCCCGTTTTGGGACGGGGTACGGCATCACCGGCTTCTCATTCGCCTCTGCGAGCATTGCGGTGCGCGGCTCCATCCACGCCGGACCATCTGCCCCTCCTGCGGCAGCTCCGAGCTCGCCTGGACACCATCGTCGGGCCGTGGCGTGGTCTACAGCGTCAGCACCCTTCATCGGGCGCCGAACGCGCATATGGAGACCGCTTTGCCATACCACCTAGGGATCGTGCGCCTTGAGGAAGAGGTTCATATGTTCACCAGGTTCATCACAGGCAGCGATGTCGCGCCTGAGATCGACTCTGCGGTCGAAGTCCGGTTTGAAACACTCGAGGACGATCGTGAACTGCCGGTCTTCAGACCGGTCGGGAAATGATGTCCGCGTTGACGGGCATTCGCGTCATCGAAGTCGCGAGCTTTGTGGCCGGCCCGTTCTGCGGGATGCTCCTCGGTGACCTCGGCGCCGAGGTGATCAAGATCGAGTCGCCACCTCAGGGGGATCCGATTCGAAACCGCGAGGACGACAGCGGATACGGCGCCGGTTTCGCGTCGATCAACCGAAACAAGAAGAGCGTGTTCCTGGACCTCCACGACCAGGCCCAGCGCAAGGTGCTCGCCGGGATGGTTGCGAGGTCCGACGTGCTGATCACGAGCGTTCGACCTAGATCAAGGGCGTCGCTGGGGCTCGATGAGGCCAGCCTCACGAGATCGAATCCACGGCTCATCTATCTTTCGATGACGGGCCACGGGGACCACTCCGCCGGGGCCGATCTTCCTGCGTTCGACACGACCATCCAGGCTCGCTCAGGCCTGCTGGACCTGCTCGGTGCGCAGGCGGGCCAGCCGATGGGCATCCGGGTTCTGCTGGCGGATCAGCTGGCCGCGGTCTACGGTGCGCTTGGCGTACTTGGAGCTCTCGTTAGAAGGGGAGCAACTGGGCGCGGCGGGACCGTGCGCACGTCGATGCTGGAAGCGACGATTGCCTTCACCACCCTGAACCAGTCGATTCAGCTCGCCCATCACGGCGATAGGCCCATCACGCATCTTCGGTCTGCCGGCTACCTTCTCGTGGCGGGGGACGGCCTACCCTTCGCGGTTCACGTGCCGCCTTCCCCTGAGACCACCTGGCGCAGGTTCGCGGAAGCTATCGGTCTGCCGGAGCTACTCGACGACCAGCGATTCGCCACGAAGGCGGCGCGAGAAGAGAACCATGCTCTGATCCATGCGACCGTGAACCGGCACGTCGGCGCCGAACCACGCGACGCCTGGCTGGCTCGTTTGGCGAAAGCCGATATCGCCTGCGCGCCTCTAAACGGCCTGCAGGATGTCCTTGACGATCCGCTAGTCGCAAACCTTGGCATGCTGACCCACGTCACAGGACCACACAACAAGCAGCTGTCCATGATCAGGTCCGCGATCACGTTTGATGGCGACATCCCGAGCGTGATGGTCCGTGCGCCGCTTGCCGGCGAGCACACGGCTGAGCTGACCGAAGGTGCAAATGCGGCCGAATGACCAGGAGTCAGCTCCAGGCTGGCTGACAGCGGGCCTTCCAAGCGACCGGGGAAAATCGCGCTAAGCCGCCGCGCTCACCAATTGCGACTCACGCTCCTCAGGAATGAGGCGGTTCGCGCGTGCTGGGGTTCGCGGATGACGTCGGCGCAGGGGCCGCGCTCGATGATCACGCCGCCATCCATGACCACGAGCGTGTCTCCGACCTGACGAGCGAAGTCCATTTCATGAGTGACGACGACCATCGTCATCCCCTGCTCCGCGACGTCCATCATCACTCGCAAAACGTCTCCGACGAGCTCGGGGTCGAGCGAGCTGGTCGGCTCATCGAACAACATCAGCTTCGGCTCCATCGCCAGAGCGCGAGCAATCGCGACCCGTTGCTGCTGTCCGCCTGAAAGCCGGCTCGGGTGTGAGCTGGCAAATTCCTCGAGACCGACACGCTGAAGCAGGCTTACCGCTCTGGCTCGAGCGTCGGCCTTCGACAGGCCGAGCACCCTTTGCGGGCCGTAAGCGATGTTGTCCACTGCGGTCATGTGCTGGAAGAGATTGAACTGTTGGAAGACCATCCCGATCCCTCTGCGAGTTCGAGCAACCACCCGCTCCGATTGCTCGAGCAGCTCACCGTTCTTGTAGAAGTAGCCGACCAGCTCGCCGTCAATCGCTATCTGGCCAGCATCGATCGGCTCGAGGTGATTGATGCACCGAAGCAGCGTGCTCTTGCCTGAACCCGAAGGCCCGATCATTACGACGATCTCCCGGCGCCGGACCTCCAGATCCACTCCCCGCAGGACGTGGTTGGCACCGAGCCACTTGTGAACACCCGACGTCGAAAGCACGACTGACTGATCGACAAAACCCGATTCGCGCCGCCCCGAAGCGCCTGCTTCTCCGATCGTCATGTGCGAGTTCGCCTGACCGTTAGAAGGTTGCCGAGGAGGCGACTCGAAAACGAGGGTCCGGACGCCTGACTTGACTGCAAGCTGCCTTCGATGAAGTATTGAATGACGGAGGCCACGGCAACCATCGCCACGTACCAGATTGTCGCCACGATCAGGAGCGGGATGATCAAGAAGTTCTCGCCGTAGATGTACTCGACTCGAGTAAGGAGATCCCCACCGCCTATTGCTGAAACGAGCGAGCTGGCTTTGAGCAAGCCGATGAACTGGTTTCCGGTCGGAGGGATGATCACCCTGAGTGATTGGGGAAGCACAATGCGGCGCATCGCGTCCCCACGTTCCATCCCGATGCTGAGCGCTGCGTCCATCTGACCCCGCGGGACCGACAGAATTCCGGCCCTGACGATCTCGGCCATGTATGCCGCTTCGTGCAGACCGAGTCCGAGGATTGCCGCCGTAAACCCGGAGATCACATCGTTCGTCCGCGCGGAAAAGCCGATATCGGTGAAGGGAATGCTGAGACCCATGGTCGGCAGGAGAATCCCGATGTTGAACCAGAAGAGCAGCTGGACCAGAAGGGGGACGGCACGGAAAAACCAGACATAGAAGTTCGCGAACACAGTGGAAACCGGATTCTGGCTCTGCTTCAGCAGCGCGATGACGAATCCAACCGCGATGGCGACGGCCTGGCCTATTACCGTCAGCTCGATGGTCCCAACCACACCAGCTTTCACCTGAGGGTCGAACATGTATTGGCGGACTACGTCCCACCGCATGCTCGGGTTGGTAGCAAACAGATTCACCACCCAGGCGGTGATCAGGAGGACGACAACCGCCGACACCCATCGTCCAAGAGATCTTTCCCGTCGCGGCTTGACCCGTTTGATCGGGTCGGCGCTCGAATCGGATTGGATCGACTGGACCTTCAACAAAGCGGAGTGTGATTACCTCGGGTCAGCAAGCGCTATGGACGTCACCGGAGACCTGGCATCGGACATCTGCGGTCAACTGAAACAATTCTGCCACGCCCAAGCACGTTACCTTGCAGAAGCTCCTCCCAGGTTGCCGACGCCTCAGGAACGCCCGTAATGAGCGAATCCGGTGGCGCTGCGGCCTGAGCAGCGCCACCGGTCGCGTTCCCACACCGGGCGGGCGATCAACCCAGAGGCTTAGTTGTCGTCAGGTTGATTCCTGGCTGGTTGAGGGCGTTGGATTCCACGGCATATGTCTTCAGGATCGCAGCGTACTTTCCGTTGGCGATGATGGCCTTGAGACCATCGAGCAGGGCCTTGGCGAACTGCTGATTGGCCGTGCCGACCGCGAAGCCCCAGTACTGGCCACCGCATCCACATCCGGCGGGATAGCTGGTGATCTCGAAGGACTGGAGTGCATTGCCGGCGGCCTGGTTGACGGCAGCAAAGCCAAGGTTATCGTAGAAGCTCACATCAGCACGTCCGGAGCGTACGGCCAGCAGGGTGGCGTTCACGTCCGAGGTCTGAATCATGGTTATTGGGTTGCCTTTGGCCGTGCACATGGTCTGAAGCGTTCCGACGGTGGTCGCCGACAACGCGCCGGCGGAAAATGAGACCTTGTGGCCGCACGCGCTGAAATAGTCTTTCGAGATTCCGGCGCCCGCAGCGCTTCCCTTCAACACAACGTACAGGTCGTCCACCTTGAAGTCGTCCACGAAAGACACGGCCTGCTCGCGTGCTGCTGTGTCGGTAAGACCACCGCCTGCGAGATCGCCGCGTCCGGACTGAACACCGGGAATCATTCCGGCAAATGCGGTCGGCTCGAAGTTGGTCTTGACTCCCAACTCGACAGCTATCGCGTTCAGGATGTCAGCGTCGGAACCGATGATGTCTGTGTTAGCCGTCGAACCTGCCTTGTAGTACGAGATCGGCGCGAAAACCGGATCTGTGAGTATGTTGATCACGCCCGCTGTTTTGATGGCGGTCGGCAGCTCTGAGTTCAGATTCGTTTTGGTTGAGCCTCCTCCGCTGCTCCCCCCACAGGCCGCGACAATGACCCCAAGCACAATCGAAAGAAGCGTCGTTGTGGCTTTTCGATTAGGTCGCGAAGCCACTTCCCTGGCCTGCATCTTCTTCTCCTTTGTTCCCCGGTTTGGGGGAGCTTAAGACGGCGGAGTGTACAATAACATGCGGTTGGATACAGTCAACCCCGTCTTTCGCTCTGGTGGGCTCGCGAGCTCAGTTGCCGCGATCACTCCAGCCCAAAAGGCTCGCATCGGGCGGGAAGCACCATTTGCACCTGCCGAGCTCCAGCGGAGGCTGGCGCGGGTGCGGGCCGAGACTGGTCGCCGCGGGTTGGCGGCGATTCTGGTGGTCGATCCGGCAGGTGTGTTCTACCTGACCGGGATAGACAGCGCCAGTGTCAGCCACCTACAGTGCCTGATCGTGCCGGCCGACGGCGAGGAATCTTTCTTCACGTGGGACTTCGAGCTGGGGAACGCCACCTTGCCTGGAACGGTGACGACTGTGGCCACGTACAACTGGTACGAGGATCCACTCTCGGGTCTCGCCGTTCGACTTCGTGATGCAGGCCTGGACAAGGAGCGCGTTGGCGTCGACATACGATCTCGATACTTCTCGGCAGCCCTGCTCTCAGGTCTTCGGACCGCACTCCCAAAGGTGCATTTTGAAGACAGCTTCGGGATCGTCGAAGAATGCCGCCTCCGCAAATCGCCGGCCGAGCTGGCCTACATGCGCGCGGCTGCAGAGCTCACCGATAACTCGGTGGCGGTCGGCTTCGACGCGGCGAAGGTTGGCGCTCGCGACTCGGACGTGGCGGCGGCGATCATGGGGTACCTCTATGCAGCCGGCAGCGAAGCGCTCTCCGGCGGACTGATCGTGGCGACCGGCTACAACGCCGGCATCGGCCACGCCTCGTTCACAGGCCGCCGGCTGGAGCAAGGTGACACCGTGTTCCTGGAGTACTCGGCTCAGATCCATCACTACGTCGCGCCAGTGATGCGAACAGCCGTGCTCGGTAAACCGACCACGGAGCAGGCCGAATTCAGAGATGCCGGCATGGCCGCCATTGACGCCGTGCTGGCGAATGCTCGGCCCGGCGTCACCGCTTCCGCCGTAGCCCGGGCAGCGCTGGATTGCCTCAGACCCGTCCGCGCCAAGATCTATTTCCACGGCCTGGTGGCTTATTCAGTGGGGCTCGGGTTCCCGCCCTCGCGTTACGAGCATCTCGGCTACGAGCTACGCGAAGGGAACGATCGTCCCCTTGAGGAGGGTATGGCCTTCCATGTCGTGATGTCCCTGCGCAAGTTTGCCGAGTTCGGCGTGAGTCAAAGCCACACCGTCGTGATCACCAAATCTGGCTGCGAGGCCATTACGCGGTCACCAGCGGCTCTGGCGCAGCTCTAAATTCCTCAGTCGAAGTAATCTCCTCGGTGGAAAAGAGCGCCGGCTCGCCGGCTGGCTCGCCGGCGGGCATCCGTCGCTTCCAGATCGGCGCAAAGGGTTTGCGAATCGACGACCACTCCGTAGTCATCGAACGCGCCGGCGATGCTGACGAAGCCGTTTCGAACATCCGATACCACACTTTCGACGGCTCGATCGAATGGGTGGCCCCAACCGCCGCCCCCCGGCGTTGCGAAGCGCAGCGTGTCGCCGGCCCTCATCACGGTTCCGTCGGACACCGAGTCCAGGCGCGTTTCGTCCGCGCGCCCGGCGTTGATGTCTACAGCCCCACCACGCCCCGCGAGACCACCGGCCACCCCAAATGGGGGTCGGACCACGTTGTCCATCTTGGAGGCGAGAACGGCTTCACCTGCCAGAAGTGTGACCTCGCGGACGACCCCGCAACCGCCACGAAACCGCCCTGGCCCACCCGAGTCGAGATTGATTCCATAACGTTCGATGCGGACTGGATAGCGCCTCTCCATGTACTCGACCGGATAGTTGTGTTGGCCCGGACCGTAGATCGCATCATGACCATCGGCGTCAGGCCGCCCTCCGTGACCGACCGCGACGCCATCGGTACACAGGAACATCTGTCCCGACCTCGGGTCGACGCCGCGCAGCAGATAGAGGGCATACGCACACGAAGCGGCGGGCGAAGCGCCTCCAGTCGCTCTCGCCAAAAGGCCGAGCAACGCCTGCTCGACCCGCATCTTTGTCTGCCCTCTTGACCCCAATGCCGCCGGCCACGAAGGATGCAGCACACTTCCCGGACGCACCTTCACCTGATCGATCGCTGTGGCTGACCCACCGTTGTGCATGAGATCCGGTTCGCGCGCCAGCACATACAGAGCGAGCGTGAACTGTGGCACGGTCGGATGCATGATGAAGTTGACTGGACCAACTGCCTGGTCATCGCTCTCGGTAGTGTCCAGGACGAGGTGCTTGCCTTCTCGGACCAACGTGAACCGAATCCAAACAGGCCGACGGCTGACACCGTCGCTGTCGACGGCCTCTGCGAACTGGAATTTACCTTCGGGAATCAGATCAAGGATTGAAGACCGAACGTAATTCGCGGTCTCCGTTTTCAGAGTGTCGAAACCGCGGACGAGCGCGTCTGCGCCGAAACGCTCAGCGATCTCGACGACGCGCCGCGCTCCCACGCGAGTCGCGGCCAGCAGCGATTGCATGTCATTGCGTGCTACCTCGGGGAATCGAGTGTTGGCCGCCACGATCCGGAACACCTCGTCATTGATTCTTCCGGCCGTGGCGACCCGGACTGCTGGCAGGATCAAGCCCTCCTGGAAGATCTCGGTTGCGTCCGGTGAGAGGCTCCCTGAGCGCGAACCGCCTATATCCTGAAAGTGGCCTGCACAATGGACGTAGGCGATGAGGTTGCCCCCAATGAAGACCGGCGAGATGAACACGAGATCGGGCGAATGCGAGACAGCGCCTTCCGACCCATAACAGTCGTTGTGACAAAAGATGTCGCCCGCCCTCATTTCGGCAGCCGGGAACTGCCTGAGGACTGAGTCCATCACGTTTCCATAGCTCGTGTAGTTGTCGCTGACGACCACATCGCCGGCTCGGTCTGATACGCCTGCGAAGTAGTCCCTTTTCTCGTTTATGAAAGGCGACATCGCAGTGCGTTCGATGATGTTTTCCATCTCGACCTGAAGCGCTCGCAGCGCGCCCTTGATCACACCCAGGGCAACCCCGTCAGCCTGAGGCATTCGGGCTCCGCACCAGGATCAGGTTGCCATGGCCGTCTTGGCTGCACCTGAATTGCGGCGGCACGTAGGTTGTCGAGTCCATCTGTTCGACTATGGCGGGGCCCTCGAACGTCGACCCCACGGCGAGGGTTGACCGGTCGTACACGGCGGCATCGTCGAATCCCGCGCTGCGAGAGATATAGAGCCGTCGCGGCCGCTCCGACCGCACGCCGGATGACACGGTTACGGCTACTGACAGTGGTCTGGCGGCGGCGGTCGCGACGAGCCGAATGGCCAGCATCTCGCCAGGTCGCTGGTCGGGTACATACCCGAACAGTTCACGATGCGCGCGATGCAGCGAAGCTTCGAGCGCCGAGAGACCTTTCCACTCGACCAGGATCTCACCGACCTGATCGACGAAGTGGACCACTGCGTATCGTTTGGTGCGCCGCGCGCGGAGAGTTATGCCCTCGGCCTCGAACCAGACCTGCGCCTCGGCATCAATCCGGGCAAAGATTGCTTCCACTGAGGCTGGGTCGCAATCGTGAAATAGATCTATGTGGGTAGCGAGGAAGACTCGCCGAAGGGGACTCCCGAGCAGCCCGAGAGTCGAGTGGACGCCGGGTGCCGGAGGGACCAGGATGCGCGCGCATCCGAGGAGCTGGCCCACCTCGGCGGCGTGCAAAGGGCCCGCTCCGCCGGCCGCAATGAGCGTATAGCCGCGGGGATCCCTCCCGCGTTGGGTCGTCAACACACGGATCGCTCCGACCGTGTTGTTGTTCACAACGTCGATCACGCCAGCCGCGCCAGCTTCGATTTCAAGGCCAAGCGGCCCTGCGATGTGCCTGCCGATGGCCGCCCGAGCGGCCTCCAGGTCGAGCTTGATGCCGCCTCCTGCGAGCACCTCGGGCAGGCGGCCAAGCACGAGGTTAGCGTCGGTAACCGTCGGCATCGTGCCGCCTGATCCGTAGCAGGCAGGCCCTGGGTCGGCTCCCGCGCTGTCAGGTCCGACGGTGATGCTGCCATCGCGCGCGACCCTGGCGATGCTCCCGCCGCCAGCCCCAATCGTATGGACGTCGACAGATGGTAAGGCGAAGGGCCATGGACCGACTTGCGCTTCGTCAGTCGATTCGGGTTCGCCGCCATGCAGCACGCAGACGTCGGTGCTAGTGCCGCCCATATCGACTGAAATCGCTCGATGAAGCCGTGAGCGGCGCGCGAGGTCTGCGGCAGCGGTTGCGCTTGCCGCCGGTCCGGACAGCACCAGTGTGATCGGACGTCGGCGCGCTTCGGCAACTGAAACATGTCCACCGTTCGACTGCATGACAAACGAACGAGCGGCCACGCCGCGACGCTCCAATGCCTGACCTACATCGCGAAAGTAGCGCTCAATGCTCGGCATTACATACGCATTGAGAGCAGTAGTGAGTGTGCGCTCGTACTCTCGCAGTGAAGGCAAGATCTGAGACGACAGGGAGATCGAAGCCTCCGGGTGCTCCGCCGCAATCAGCGCTGCGGCCCGCTCCTCGTGAGCGGGTGATGCGTACGCATGGATGAAGCTGATCGCAATCGAAGTAATGCCTCTCTCCCGAAGCATTCTCCCGAGCCGGCGACAGGATGATTCGTCGAGAGGCACGAGGACGGATCCGTCAAAGGCCGTCCGCTCCTTGACCTCGAACACATTCGATGGTGCGATCGGACGCGCCGGCTTCCTCCACGTCAGCATGCTCGTCCTTCGAGGGCCGTCATGGCGGCCAATCTCGAGCACGTGCCTGAATCCGAGGGTCGTGATCAGCGCGACCGTCGGGCCGTTTTGCTCGAGGACGCAGTTGGTTGCAAGCGTTGTGGCGTGCATGATTCGCACCACTCGGGCCGGGGCGAGAGAAGCCAGCTGGAGAACGCGCACGACACCATCCGAGACCGCTCGTTCGGGGTGTTCGTGATCCGACGGAACCTTGGTGCTGAACGCCTGTCCGCTCTCGGTCAGAAGAGTGACGTCCGTGAACGTTCCACCAACGTCGACCGCGACGGTGGCGCCGCGCATCACGCCGTCCCGCGATAGACGATTTCACCCGCGACGATCGTCGAGTCGATCGTCAGGCGCTGGAGGTCTCCTGGCCCGAGTTTGCGTGGATCTTCCCGGACGATCACGAGGTCGGCCAGCTTGCCGGGGACGATCGACCCGGTGCGGTTCTCGTCATATCCGAGCCAGGCAGCCGTCACCGTTTGAGCCGCCATCGCTTCGTACAGCGTGATTGCCTGATCGGGAGCCATGATGCGCCCGGATCGACTGGTGCGGCTGACCGCAATCGCGATGTCGCGGAGTGGATCGCTCGGCCACAATCCCGGGCCATCCGAACCGAAGCCGAGCGGGACGCCGGCGTCGAGCAAGGCCCTGAAAGGAAAGGCGTCGCTCGACCGCACCGGGCCGAGAGCCGCCTCGATCTCATCGGCCAGGAAGTGCAGCATCGCCGGATTGGCCACCGCGCTGACGCCGATCGCCCTGGCGATGGCCAGGCGCTCGGCAGAGCACATCCAGTTGCCCATGTGCTCGATGCGATGTCGGAGACGCGGGTCGGGCCTGGCCTCGATCGATCTTTGAAAGGACGCGAGCGCCATGTCGAGCGCTTTGTCGCCGATGGCGTGGACACAGACGCGGATCCCGGCCTCATGGTGGGCCTGGATCACCCGGTCGAGCTCCTCCCGGGGAATCCGGACGGTTCCGTGATCCTCTCCGATGAGCGGCTGCGAAAAGGCCGCTGTACGACCTGTGAACCCCCCGTCGACGCTGCATTTGACGCCACCGATACGAAGTCGATCGTCGCCAAATCCCTGGCGCAGTCCGAGCTCGCTAAGGCTGGTTTCTGGAAAGTCGCTGTGAACGACACGGATCAGCAGCTGAACCCGCACCGGAAGCCGCCCCGCGTCCCGCAAGTCCTGATAAGCCTTGATCTCGTCTTCGGCCGCAACGACGTCGTGGATGCAAGTGACCCCGCGCTCGGTACACCGATTCAGCTCCGATTCCAGGAGTGCGTTCAGCCCTCCTGTGGGCAGCTCCTTGCCCACCGCGAAAAAGGCTCCCGCGCCATCGCGAAACTCACCGGTGGGCTCCCCGGTCGCCGGATCCTTGACGACGAGGCCTCGGCGTGGATTCTCCGTTTTCGAGTTGATGCCCGTGATCCGTATCGCTTCGGAATTGGCGATCAGCACGTGCGACCCAAAGGTCACGAAACCGGGATGGCGACCCATCACGCGATCGAGCTCGGATCGCGTCGGAAGGCGTTTCTCGTTCAGCCGTCCGTCTTGCATCGGCCCGGCGCGGCCGATGATCCAGGCGCCGGCGGCTGAAGTCGCTGACGCATTGCCAAGCCGTAAGAGAAGCGCCGGGATCGAGTCAAGCTCGACGTAGAAGTCTCGAAGCTCGACACTCGTTCCGTCCTTCGCGTCCGTCGCGGCGTGGGTGTGGCAATCGATCAGCCCCGGCATGACGCATCGGCCGCCAAGGTCGATGACCTCCGTTCGCTTTCCGACCAGCGCCTGGACGTCGGCCGTCGTGCCCACCGCGGCGATACGGCCGTCTCTGATTGCGACCGCGTCGGCGATCGGGCTCCCCCCAGCCATCGTGATCACCGGGCCTCGTATCAGCGCGAGCTCGGCGGCTGCCTCTGTCATGGCGCGGCCGCATACACTACCATGCCGCGGGATGCAGACCCGACCCGTCGCGATAGTCACCGGCGGGGCGGGATTGATCGGTCGCGCCGTCGCGGCACGATTGGCCGGCGATGGCGCCAACGTCGCCGTTCTGGACCTGGATCCGGGCGACTCGACCCGGTTCCTGTCTCTGCGCTGCGATGTAGCGAACAGGCCGGGGGTTCGGGAAGCGGTGGATCTCATCGCCTCGAAGCTCGGCCCTCCTACAGTGCTCGTGAACAGCGCCGGCATTCTGCGCACCAGTCCGTTCCTCGCGCTGACCGAAACCATCTGGGATGAGGTGTTTCGAGTGAACGTCACCGGCACTTTGATCGCGTCTCAGGAGGTGGCCCGCGTCATGACGCAGGGGTTTGGCTCCATCATCAACCTGTCTTCGGTGGCGGCGGTCATCGCGAACAGCGGTCAGGCCGCGTACGCCGCGAGCAAAGCCGCGGTTCTCGCCTTGACCCGGGCGGCGGCTGTGGAACTGGCGCCGAGAGGCATCACCGTCAATGCAATTGCACCAGGGCCGGTCGAGCCCGCTGACGGCGCGGGTGCCCTTTCCGACGCCGCTCGCGAGGAACGGCTGCAGCGCATTCCTGCCAACCGGTTCTGCACTGCCGATGAGGTTGCAGGGGCGGTCGCATACCTGACCTCGGCCGCCGCGCGTTACGTCACCGGAAGCGTCGTCTGGATGGACGGCGGCCTGACCATCACCGGCATTCGGGCCTAGCCGTCAGATGGTCCCGGCTCGCGCGGCCTTTTCGCGCACGTATCCCGTCTACCTCGTCCTTGGCGTGACACTGCTCGGGCTGAACTTACGGATTTCATCTTCAAGCATCCCGCCGGTGCTCGCCGACCTGGGCCTACCCGGACCCGTTGCCGGGATCCTCGCCGCTTCACCCGCAATCTGCTTCGGAGTCATGGCCTTCGCTTCGCCGTGGGTCCTCCGAACCTGGGGAGTCGAGAGGGGCCTGATGTGGGCGCTCGGAGTCTTGATTGCGGGCATTGTGCTTCGGTCGATGTGGGCGCCCTTCGGGTACCTGCCCGGCAGCCTGGTCGCGGGGACTGGTGTGGCGGTAATGAATGTGTTGCTGCCCACCCTCGTGCGGAGCCGCTTTCCTTCGAAAGCAGGGCCTGTGACGGCTGCGTACCTGGGCGCCCTGACGATCGGCGGTGCAGCCGCCGCAGCTTTCACGGTCCCGCTGCGTCACCTGCTGGACAATTCGGTCCCGCTGCGTCACCTGCTGGACAATTCGGTCCCGCTGGCCCTGGCGACATGGGCGTTACCAGCGATCGTCGCATTCGTGATCTGGCTGCCCCAGGCACCGGCCGCCCCAGCGGTCAAGTCAACTTCCAGGCCCATGCAGTCCAGCGTCTATTCGAGCGGCCTGGCATGGATGGTAACCATCTTTTTCGGACTCCAATCGATGGTCTACTTCGGCGCTCTTTCCTGGCTGCCGACCTACTACCGCGGTCGTGGTCTGAGCCCGGAGGTCGCCGGCCTGCTGCTGGCGCTGTTGAACGCGACCGGGCTTGTGGGCAACGTGCTCACGCCTTTGATCGTCAGTCGGACGGCAGATCAACGATGGGCGGCAGTGCTCGTGTCGCTGCTCACCGCGCTCGGCCTGGCAGGCGTCATCTGGGGCTCACCAAACTTTGCGGTGATCTGGATCGTCGTTCTCAGCCTCGGAGGGTCCGGATCATTCTCTCTCGCACTTCTTTTCGTCATCTATCGCTCGGCTGGTGCAGAGTCAGCCACTGCGCTCTCAACCATGACCCAGGGCATCGGCTACCTGCTTTCGGCATGTGGTCCTTTGATTGTCGGCTTGCTGCATGCCGTCACAGGGAGCTGGGCGGTCGCGATGGGTGCACTCCTGGTCTTGACAGTTCCACAGCTCGCGGTGGGCGTCGCGGCCGGGCGAAACCGCGTGATCGGCGCAGGTACTTAGGCGACGCTCAGGGGCGGCCGGCGCCGGTGCCAATCCGTGGATTCCTGGTAGAGGATCGCGAGGTCCAGCAACACGGCGTCCGAGTTCGGCCTGCCGACGAGCTGGCATCCGATTGGCAAGCCGTCGCTGAAAGCGCCGCAAGGAACCGCCATGGCGGGCAACTTCGCCAGGCTCCATGGAAATGTGAATCGCATCGAACGGCCGACAGCCGAGCTCAGCGCCGGGTCGCCGAACGCTAGCGGGCGGTCGAGCTGCAGCGGCGCAAGCAGCACGTCGCAGCGTTCAAACAGTGTCTCTCGGACGTGCCTGCGCCAGCGCGTTGCGCCGCGAAGTGCGGCCCTCGAGTCGGTGCGGGACGACGAACGCGCCGCCAGCAGCACGGCGCGCAGTGGCTCACTGAAGTCTTGTGGCCTCGAGTCCAGCTCTTCGGCGTGTGAGTCGGCGGACTCAGACTTCAGCAGCTGGAAGAAATCCATCTCGGCCTGTCTCACGTCACCCGGATCGAGCTCGACCATGTCGAGGCCCAGGTCGTCGAGCCGCGCGACTGTGGCGTCGAGCGCTTTTCGAGGCTCCTCAGACATCGCGTCATCGAAGTACTCGCAACGGAGCACACCAATGGTGAGGGCGCCGGCCAATTTCGATTTTGGAGCGAGGCCTTCGATCCCGGCCATCACTCCGAAGAGCGCCGCAACGTCGATGGCGGATCGAGCGATCGGTCCGACGGTGTCGAATGAAGGTGCGACGGGGATCACTCCCAGGTTGCTCACCAGGCCAACTGTCGGCCGAAGTCCGGTGACGCCGCACATGGCGGCCGGGTTGCGGATCGAGCCACCGGTGTCGGTCCCAAGCGCCGCCAGGCAAAGATCCGTCGCCACAGCGACAGCGCTGCCGCCGCTGCTGCCGCCCGGGCTGAGCCGGGGGTCCCAGGGATTGCGACAGGGCCCAAAGAAGGGGTTGTCACTCGTGGATCCCATAGCCAGCTCGTGAAGGTGGGTCTTGCCGATCACAATCGCACCGGCCCGGGTCAGGCGCCGGACGACCAGGGCGTCTTCCGCTGGTACGTGTCCTACATAAAGGTGTGAGCCTGCCGTCATCGGCGCACCGGCGACTGCGATGTTGTCCTTGACTCCGATCACCATCCCTTCGAGTGCACGACGCCGTCGTGTGCGATCCGCGGTCCGCGCCTCTGCAGTTGCCCTTTCCGCCAGAACAGTGATGAAGGCATTCAGCTGCGGGTTGAGCTGCTCGATCCGTCCGAGCAAGGCTTGCGTGAGCTCGAGAGCCGAGACATCACGACGGGCGCTGGGGTCGTCAATCAGCGCCGAGACATCCGCCGGCCCCAACTACCGGTGCTCAGGCCTCGAGAAAATCAAGGACCAACCGGTTGAATGCCTGAGGCCTCTCCACCTGAACCCAGTGGCCCACCTTGCTGAAGACATGGAGCTCAGCGTCGGCGAGCCTCTTCAGCATGAACAAGCCGACTTCCAGCGCTCCGGCTCGATCCTCCTGGCCCCAGATCAACAGCGTCTTCGCTTTCACGCTCTCCAGCTGAGACCCGAAGTCTTCCTGGACTGGTGGCGCGGTCGTGAAGACGGCCATGGTGTCCGGTTCAATGCTCGCTTCATAACGGCTCCGCACCATGTCATCAGTAATGAGGCTGCGGTCGTACACCATCGTCTCGAGGAGCAGCCTCATCTTCGCCTCGGTCGGGCCACCATCGGCGTAGTAGGCGCGGATCAACCGGATGGCCTCGACCGGCCACGGGGCGAGGGTGGTCTTGGTTGGAGACGACCCGATCAAAACAAGCCGGTTCACGTAGTCGGGATGATCGATCGCGAGCTTCAGGGCAATCTGGCCCCCCATCGAGTTGCCCACGAAATTTGCCCGGCCAATGCCGAGCTCATCGAGGAATGCCTTGAGGACTCGCGCGGTGTAAGTCTGCCGGCCTTCCGTGATGACCGGCTTATCCGATTTGCCGTACTGCGGCAGGTCCAGCAAGACTGTTCGGAATCGTGCAGCGAACGCATCCACGTTGAGGCTGAAGTTGCTCCATGCCGAAGCCCCTGGACCGGTGCCGTGCAGACAGATCACGGGTAGCCCGGACGCTGAGGAGTTGACGTCGTGATAGTGCAAGCGCAGCCCGAGTGCATGTGTAAACCGGCTGGTTTGCTCGGATTGGGCAATCAATGGTCAGCCCTTCCCGGAAGCTTGATCCCATCTGAGCGGACTGGCGTCGTCTCCCTGGCCTCAAGCGGATCGGGTACTTCGACACCGGGGTCAGATTCGGATAGCTTCCGCCACGACGTTATTGAGACGTCGGGCCGAAAGAGCCGCTCAGGATGCGACCGATTCGGCATTAACTCCACCATTTCCTTGTCCTGGTTATTGAAGCGCCAGTGGAACAACCAGCGTATGTACAGCCAATACCGAATCGAAAGCCAGAGGCGGCTGAGGCGCGATGCCCGTCTGTGAATGAACTGCAAGTACAGGTGATGTTCGGCATCGGTTGGCACATACCACTCGTAGTGCGACCACCCTTTGTAACGGACACGAAGAATGCCCGGACGGCGTATTGACACCCGCGCCTTGCCGTCGGTACGGTTCCAGATACGCCTCCGAGGCCAGCGGCCAAGGCCAGGGTAATCAGTCTCGAAACCGACCCGGTCGGTGATCCGAGTGATGAAGCCGTCGTCGGTCTCCTCGATGTGGGTTCGCATCCACGCGGGAACGAACCTGAAGAACATCCAGGCTGAATCTCTATGCAGCATCTTCGAGTGGGACTCGTCAAAGCCGTTTTCCGCTGCGTATCGCCAGTTACCACCTCTGACCGTGTGGCGCCCTGCCACGTAAGCATCGTCCGCGAGGAAGTCGGCGGGCACATCGGTCGACAGGGCCTGGGGTTCGCGATCGCCGATATAGACCCAAACCAGGCCCTTCGCCTCTTGAACGTGATATGTCCGCAATCTCACCTTCCGAGCGATCGGAGAGTCAGCTCCATCTGTCAAGGCGGCAACGAGCTCGCCGGTCTTGAGGTCATACGTCCACCCGTGGTAAATGCACGAGATTGTGCCAGGGAACTCGCGCCGTCCTAGCGAAAGCGGAATGCCGCGATGAGCACAGCGGTCATGCAGGGCAAACACCTTGCCCGCCTCGCGGAAAAACGCGATGTCCTCGCCGAGTAACCGAACCCCAATTGGCTTGCGTCCGAGCTTGCGCGACCACATGACCGGATACCAGTGCTCTCGGAAACCCAGAGCTGCTCGGCGATATCTCGGCCAGCGAGCGAACTCCGGTTCCCTTGTCGGCACCGGCGCGGTGAGCTGATCTTCGTGAGGGTCGGTTTGTGCCACTGTCAAATCACCTCGCGGATCGGGTTGATCGAGTCCATCTGGCGGCTATCATTCGCCTCTGTCGATGCCATAGGCGATCGGCAAGGTGCGGCTTGGATCGCGCGTGAGTGAAGAGAGCAACAGATGCAACGCAGGCGCGCGAAGCGCGCGCGTTCTTAGCGTCTCCCAGAGCAACAGGTAGGCGACGGCCAACGTGTTGGAGCCGCTTGGAAGCCATGACAATCGCTGACGTGCGCTTGGCTGGACTGGCAGCTCCACGGTGACCGTCCCACCTGGATCCGTCTCCACGAAGGTGGCCAGCCCCTTGCCAAGAACAGCGACCAGGTCGACCTGGTGCTGGAACTCGACCGTCGAGTTCTCCGCCGCCCAAGTCTCGAGCAACTCGTCCTCGGACAGGCCGTCCATCGCCAGTACCACGTACGAGCTGTCATTGACCGGCAGGTCGCCCCGTATCACGGGCTCGCGCCGAAGGCTCTTGAGCTTTGCCGCTGCGCAAACCGAGTCGGCGATGGCTCGCCGATCAAGCTTCGGCAGGAAGTCGATACACGCGTAGACGGCTTCCGCCGGAACCAATTCTGCAGACGAGCTGATTGGAAGCGATGGGGCGCCGCTCGGATCGACGATCAGCACGCCCGGAACGTCAATGATCCTTCCCGTGCTGTCAAAGACCCTTCCGCGAGTGACGCGGAAACGAGCGCTCGGAAGAACGCCGGTTAGGAATTCGGCGAACATCCCAAGCCTGGCTTCGAAGGAATCGGTTTGGATCGAGCGGACCAGCCTCCGAAACCGCTCGTTAATGCCGTCGGCGATGCTCGAAGCAAGGTCGGCCGAAAGCATGTCGTGCGGCGCGATCTCGAGAATCCGGCCGTCGGCAACTGGACTTGTGAGCTCAGGCCAATTCTGGGTGTCGATCGCCCCCAAGTATTCGATCACCTCAGCGCTGTTCATGGCGTCTGCGTACTTGGCGCTGACGTCGACCAGGTTCGCCTCCAGGATGGCAGGCGATCGATCCACAACGCAGTCACTGACGACGACCGTTTTGTAATCTCGCGAAAACGCGTCAACGGTTGTGGCTCGAACGCAGCCGCTCATGCTTGAACCTGCAAGAACGATCGTGTCGGCGTTGAGTCGCTTCAACACCGCGTCAAGCTCGGTGCCGAAGAACGCGCTTGGGCGATGCTTTCGTATAACAACCTCCGATTCGAGCGGTTCGAGCTCTGGGACGATCTGCCAGCCGCGCGTTCCTTCGACCTGGACCATGCCTCCGCCGTGCGGGCCCTTCCACAGGCCAACGTCCGAAAGATCAGGCCGGACGGTGCCCTGCGTAAAGATCACTGGCACTCGGGACTGCCGCGCCGCCTGCAACAAATGTCGTATGGCCGGCAGTCGCTGCTGCGCCATAGGACTGCAGGTGGTGGGAGCGGCTGGATCCACAAAATCCCACTGCATGTCGACGATCAGGACCGCGGGCCGCTGTCCAACCCCGATGCGCCCACCGAACCCTCGGTGCGCATAGTCGGCTTGATCGCTCAGGGACATACGAGCCTCAGTCTCGCCTTACGTTGCCACGCGGCCGGCGGAGGTCGAGCACCTTCCAGTGTCCTGGCAGCATGACTGACCAAAGTATACGGCCGTGTACATTACCCCTCCGCGACCACGGGCCCCGACCTCAGGACCGCGAGGCCGGGGCCGCTTGTTAGGTGTACGGTACCGATCATCTTGAGCTCGGCCACACCCCGCCCGGCGGTGGACAAAATCCGCGTGGACCGTGTTTCGAAACACTTCTCGGCCGGCAGGTCCACAACGGCGGCGCTGCGAGATGCATCGTTGCGCGTGGCCGAGCGCGAGTTCGTCACCCTGGTCGGCCCGAGCGGATGCGGCAAGAGCACACTCTTCAACATCATCGCCGGCTTACTTGAGCCGACGACTGGCACCGTGGAGATGGACGGGCGACGGATCGACGGTAAGCCGGGAAGTGTCGGATACATGATGCAACGCGACTGCCTCATGCAATGGCGGAGCATCATCGACAACGTCGTCCTCGGGATAGAGGTCTTGGGCGAAAAGCGGACCGCCGCCAGGGCGAGGGCGCTCGCGGTGTTTCCAAAGTTTGGTCTCGCCGGATACGAGCGCCAGCCACCATCGGCGCTTTCTGGCGGGATGCGTCAGCGAGCGGCTCTGTTGCGAACCCTCCTACTGGACAGGGAGGTCATGTTGCTTGACGAGCCTTTCGGGGCGCTCGACGCGATCACGAGGAGCGAAATGCAGGAATGGCTGCTCTCCATCTGGAGTGAGTTCCGGAGGACGGTTCTCTTCATCACCCATGACGTGGAAGAGGCAATCTACCTCTCTGATCGCGTATACGTGATGCTGGGCTCCCCGGGCCGAATTCACGCCGAGGTGACCGTCGACATTCCGCGACCGCGGGTCTATGAAGACGTCATCGCGATTCCGGAGTTTGCTCGTTTGAAGCAACACGTATTGCACCTGATTCGGGCGCAAACCGAAGTGAGCGCGGCCAGCTAGCCGCTCACACCGACGACCGCCCAGCGTCATTCGGCTGCCTGCCGCCGAGCGGATTGACGAAGGCGACTGAGACTCTTAGTATACGGCGGTGTACAGGCTGCGGGAGCGCAGGTCACGAGATGCTGCGCGCTCCGGGTCAGAGGAGTCGGCGCGCGTGGCCGGCTCGAACCTCACGCCGGCCGATGGGCCGCCAATTGGTGCCGCCCGGCCTCTGACCTGGCTGCTCCGCCCGATCATTCGATACGCGCCGCCGATTGCGCTGCTGGTCGTGGCGGTCGCCCTCTGGCAGGTGCTGGCGATCGTCATGAACGCGCCCGACTACCTGGTACCTAAGCCCTCCGAAATCGCCCAGAGCCTCGCTGAGAATCAAAGCGCACTGCTCGCGAATGGGCTCGACACCCTGCAAGAGGTCTTGTTCGGATTTGCTGTGGCAATCATTTGTGGCGTAGTGACCGCAGCCCTGATTGCCGAATCGCGATTGGTGCGTAGGTCACTCTACCCGTTGGTCGTGGCATCGCAGACCGTACCGATCGTTGCGATTGCGCCATTGATCCTCATTTGGTTCGGATTCGGCACAACGTCCAAGGTGGCCGTCGCCGCGTTCATCGCATATTTCCCGATCGTAGTCAACGCAACAACAGGGCTCACCTCTCTGGACCGGGATCTCATGCGCCTTATGCAGTCTTTCCCCGCATCGCGCTGGCAGGTCTTCTTCAAGGCGAAGGTTCCGTCTGCTCTGCCATACGTTTTCGCCGGCATGAAGATCGGAGTGGTTCTGAGCGTCATCGGTGCAGTCGTGGGCGAGTTCGTAGGCTCGGAATCCGGGCTCGGTCACTTCATCATCCAGCAGAACGCTCTGCTCGACACAACCGTGGTGTTTGCGGCAATAGTCGTCCTTTCCGCAATGGGCATCACGCTCTTCATCGTGGTCAGCGTGCTAGAGCGCCTGGTCGTTCCGTGGCACTTTGACGCCGTCGGCAACCCGCAGGTGTAGGTCAACAAATGCTCAGGAGGGGAAGCATGATCAAGAAGGCGTTGGCATTGTCTTTCGGTGTGTTGTTCGCCCTGACCTCATGTGGAGGCGGCTCTGGCGGGGGGGGCGGTACCGGGCAGACCACGACGGTCCGGTTCGTGCTGTCGTTCCGGCCCAACTCTGACTGCTTGCCTTATGCGGTCGGGATCAAAGAGGGCTACTACAAGGCGGAGGGGCTAGACGTTCAGATAGAACAAGCGACGGATCCGACTTCGCCTCTCAAGACCGTCGCTGCGGGAAGCGATCAGATGGGCTACGGCTTTGGCCCGGACCTGCTGTTCGCTGCCGACAAGGGACTTCCTCTAGTTTCCGTGTATTCGGTGCTGCAGACGGCCAGCTTCGGAATCGTGAGCCTTGCCTCTTCGAACATCCACTCACCCGCGGATCTGAAAGGCAAGCGCGTGGGCATCACGTCAATTCCAATTGACCAGGTGTCCTTTGGGATTCTGCTCGCATCTGCGGGCCTTACAACAAATGACATCAAGCCGGTGGACGTGGGATTCACGGGCGAGGAGCAGCTCCTAGCCGGTCATGTCGATGCGATCTCGGGTTTGACCTGGGGCGAGGGCGCCGATTACACGCTGGCTGGCAAGAGCTGGAACTTCATGGCATACCACGACTATGGAGTGCCCGACTACCCGTTCGAGGTAATCATCGTGAACCGGCAGTTCCTGCAGCAAAATCCAACTGCCGTGCGCGCTTTCCTTCGAGCCACAACCAAAGCCATCAACTTCGGCATATCAAATCCCCAGAAAGGCGTTCAGGACCTTGTCGCGGAATTCCCAGACCTGAAACCGGACCAGAAGTCTGCGGTATGGGCTGCGATAACCAAAGACATCACCTCGCCCCTCGCCCAGCAGAACGGGGTCGGGTACCAGGATGTCGACCAATGGATAGCGGTCAGCACTGTGTTCGTCGAGCACCACCTGATAAGCAAGGCGCCCGACTTTGGCCAGCTCGTCGACAACAGCTACTACAAAGGCTGACCTCGTTTCCTGTTTGAACCTGATTGCTAGATTGCGGCCGTCGAACCCCTCGAGAAATCAATTCCTCGGGGGGTTGACGGCCGTACGCCGTCTAGTCTGAGGGTCATCTGAATTTTCGGATTCGGAACCACCGCGCAAACTGCTGAGAGTTCTCAAAGACGTCAGGGATGTAGTGCTCAGCGAGCCGATCCCGCAAATCTGATCGTTCAGTGATCTTGGCCACGACGAACCACGGGCCTGGCTCGCGAAAAGCCGCGGCCAGAGCATCGTCGGCTTCTTCGACGGTATGCACGGTGGCCACCTTGCCGATCGAGCAATCACGAGCGACTCCAGCGAGATCGGTCGTCACCGACGATGACGGAATGGCTGGATAGTGCTCGTCCCAGATGCTGCCGTACGACTCGTTGTCGAGAACCACTATCAGCAGGTTGGGCGGCCTGTAGCGCCCAACTGTGGCTAGTGAAGCCAGTGCAGCCAGGGCCGACCCGTCGCCTTCGACTGCGACCACTTTCAGACTTGGCTCGGCCAAAGCGAGGCCCACGCACAGAGGAATCGCGTACGCCATGTCCATCTTGTAGAGAGTCGGCTCGGCCTCAGCGAGCAGCAGCAGCTCGTCACTCGCATGGCCCGGGCCGAGGATGACGGCTGCTTCATTGCGATAACGGCCTATGACATCGAGGACTTCGACCCGTGTCATCAGCCGGCCACGCAAAGATATCGAGGCACGAGCACCGCGGCAGGTGTCCGTTGTCCTCGCATCGTGTTCGATATCTCTCGAAAGACCGTTTCGATTTCAGCCTCGTTCGTAAGGACGTGGTAGGGGATGTTGAGCGCGGTCAAAACCGGCTCGGTGACGAGGCGCGTGGCGGCGTGGTAATGAAACCTCTCCCCAAGGACAGAATTGTGGCTTGCCACCAACAAGACAGGTGATTTCTGGACTATTCCGCGGGCGAGAATCAGACTCGAATAGCCCAGCCCCGATCCCTCCATAAGCACCGCAGCACCGCGACCCGTCCATGACGCCCCCATCGCGATTGCGATGCCCTCGTCCTCCCTCGCGCAGACGACGGAGGTCACCTCGTCGTCGTGCATCAATTCGTGATGCACTCCGTGGAGCACGCTGTCGGGAAGAAGCACCACGAAATCGATTCCCGCCGAGCGCATCGCGACCGCGATCCTCTGCGCGACGTCTCGCTTGTAACTCGCCGGAGCTCGTGGCGTGCTCGTTGGGCGAGCTGTATTCACGCGAGGTCCGCCAGCTCTCGGCACGTCGCGAACCAGACTCCCTGTTGCTCTTTCATCTCGCCGATGAGCTTATCCAGGACGGAGGCACGCCAAGCACGCCCGCTGATGCATGGATGCATGCACCACTGCAGCATCTTCGGCTGCTGGGCTGACTCTTCGTAGAAGACCTTGAACTCGGATCGCATGCAATCGAGCACAGCTTGGGGAGAGGCGTAAGGCGTTCCGCCCATCTGAGGAAACGGCGCACCAAGTCCCGGCATGAGCAACCACTGGGTGAAGTCGTCGTGACCGGCAGGTATTTCGACTAGGCGGCGCCCCGCCTTCTCGAGAATGTATGGAAACTCGGAGTCATGGAAGTCACTGTTCCAGACAAATCCCAGATCGCGCATGTGATCCAGCGTGTGTTCGGTGACCGTGTAAAAGGGACTGCGCCATCCGACGGGTTGCGCGCCGATTGCTTTGGCAACCGCCTCAGTAGCCAGTTCCATTTCCCGGCGTTGGTCCCGCTCGCTGAGCTGGAACATCGGGAGGTGCCGGTGACTGTGAACCGCGACCTCGTGGCCGCGTTCGGCTATGGATCGGATGATGTCGGGGTACCACTCAGCGGTCAAACCGGTCACCGGAAAAGTGGCCTTTATCTGGTGCTTGTCAAGGATCCTCAGGATGCGCGACAGGCCGTCGTTGAGGTCGTATTGCCTCATGCTGAGGTCGCAGTAGTTGATCGATCCGTTCGGCCAGGTCCGAGTACCAAGGTTGGGAATGGCCGCGTCGACGTCCCCTTGCGTGTCAAAAGTGAGGATCGCAACCATTCGCGTTCCGGCAGGCCACTTTTTCTCGAATTGACCCGACACCCGTTTACCGAACGTGGCTTCGAATCGGTGAGGGCCCCATACCCACGGTTCGTCGAGGCTTGGCGGAGCGATCATCGTGTGTTCTCCTTTAGTCGTGGACGGGGGCGGAGGGCTCGGAACTCGCCTTCATCGCGTTCATCAGTGATTCGAGAACCATCGACGGCGACAACGGAGTGCTGGCGATGTGGAGGTCCAGCTCAGGAAACGCGTCGTCAAGCGCCGCCGCAATGGCGGCAGGCGGTCCGATCGTTCCGCCCTCACCCATGCCCTTGAAGCCTCCTGGCACGAAGGCTGCGGGGGTGTAGCGATGATGGATCTCGACTCGCGGAACTTCTACCGCGGTGGGCATCAAGTAATCCATCAATGTCGTTGTCAAAGGCTGTCCGTCGTCGCCATACTTGAACTCCTCCAACAGTGCTCCCCCGATCCCCTGAGCAAGGCCGCCACGCAGCTGGCCTTCGACGAGCATCGGGTTGATCACGACTCCGCAGTCCTCGACAACCACGTAGCGGCGGACTTTAATCGTGCCCAGCCCAGGGTCAACCTCGATCACGACCGCATGGGCTGAGTTGGAATACGCCACACACGCGTTCATGAGCCCGTTCTTGTCTGGGAAAGGGTCGACATGCGGGGCGTTAAAGGTTGCCGTTGCCTCGATTCCTGGATCCTCGCTCGCCGGTAGGCGGAAGGTCTCGTGATAAGCGACCTTGCAGACCTCCGCGAGGGAAGTTGAGCGGTCGGGCGAATCCCGGACGAATATTCGGCCCTCCTCTGCAACCAGCTCGCTGGGAGGGGCTTCGAGAATCCAGCCGGCGATCGACGCCACCTTTTCCCAAGCTTTTTCGGCGGCCATCCCGACGGCAGGCGCTCCAATCGACGACCCGCGGCCACCCCATGTACCCAATCCCCAGACGCCACCATCAGTGTCCCCGCTGACAATACGGACACTGTCGGTCGAGACGCCCAACTTAGAGGCTGCTATCTGGGCCAGCATAGTCTCGTGGCCCTGACCCTGGCTCACAAGGCCGGTAAAGACACTTATTGAAGCGTCCGGCTCGACGCGAACCATCGCCCTCTCGTAGCCGCCACCCCGCCCCGTGTTGGCAAACATGGTCGGCCCGCTGCCTTCAACGACGTTGACGATGCCGACACCTATACGCCGACCGGCCTCTCGAGTACGCGCCTGCTCCGCGCGGAACGATGGTAGGTCAAACACCGTCAGCGCCTGTTCGAAAGTCGCCGGGTAGTCGCCCGAATCCAGGAGGCTGCCGGTCGAGGTCCGATACGGCATCTGCTGCGGTTGAATCAGGTTGCGCCGCCTGACCTCGAGTGGGTCCAGCCGAAGTTGTCTTGCGACCAAATCGATCGAGCGCTCCATCACAAATGTCGCCTCAGGCATGCCGAAACCTCGATAGGCTCCGGCCGGCGCTTTGTTCGTGACGACACATTGGAGGTCGAACGCATAATTGCGAAGGTCATATGGTCCGGGAACAAATGCGGCCGTGACGATCGATGATGCGAAGCCCGGAAAGTAGATCGACCCGGCGCCGATATCGGAAAGTATCCGGTCACGCATCGCAAGCAACTTGCCTTTTGAAGACGCGGCGATCTCGACATCGTGGATCTGCTCGCGTGAGTGCACTCCCGCCGCGAGGCTCTCAGTGCGGTCTTCGATCCAGCGGACCGGTTGCCGGAGCTTCATCGCCAGTAAGCAGAGCAGGAGCTCCTCGCGAAATACATGCTGCTTGTTGCCAAACCCTCCTCCAACATCCGGCGCGACGACCCGCAACCTGTTCTCCGGCAACCCGAGCGCCTCTGCAAGGATCATCCGAACGACGAACGGCCACTGAGTGTTCGTCCAGAGGGTTAGCCGATCGCCATCAAACGCTGCTATGCATCCGCGCGTCTCCAACGGCACACCCGAGTAGCGCTGGCTGGCGAAACGCTGTCTAAGGACGACATCCGCGGAAGCAAAGGCGGCATCGAGGCTCCCCGCTTCGTGCGGCAGCCGCAGCATTACGTTGTCACCCCAGTCCGGGTAGAGAAGTGGCGAATCTGGCTCGATGGCTTTCTCGACATCGACGACGGCCTGCATCGACTCGAACCCGATTTCCACGAGATCTCTCGCATCCTCACCCAGCTGTTGGTTCGCTGCGACGACCACTGCCAGCGGCTCGCCGACGTAGCGCACCCGGTCGACGGCAAGAGCGTGCCACGGAGCCTGTTTGACGAAAGGCATTGCGGACATGGAAAGCGGCTTACTGAGATTCGAAAGGTCCGAGCCGCTGAACACCGCAATAACCCCGGGGGCATTCAGTGCGGCACTGGCGTCGATGTGGCGGATCGCGCCATGAGCCATTGTGCTGCGAACTAACACAGCGCTCAATGAATTGTTGACGAGCAGGTCCTCTATGAACGTGCCTTTGCCGGTAATAAGGCGCTGATCCTCTTTTCTTAGGATCCGGGCTCCAACCGGCCCGGTTTGCTCGGTCACTGCTTCTTTAGCTCAGAGCCGGCGACGCTCAGAACTGCGTCGACGATGCCTTCATAGCCGGTACAACGGCACAGATTGCCGGCCAGCTCGCGGCGCACGACGGCCTCGATGGGGTTCGGGTGCCTCTGGAGCAGGTCATATGCCGCAACGATCATGCCCGGTGTGCAGAAGCCGCACTGCAAGGCGTGATGTTGTCTAAACGCATCTCGTAAGCGGTCTAGCTGGCCGCTGGAATGCAAGCCCTCGATGGTGACGAGCTCGGCTCCGTCTGCCTGCACCGCAAACATCAAGCAAGATCGCACTGCCTGTCGGTTGATGAGGACCGTGCATGCGCCACAGGCCCCTTGTTCGCACCCGAGATGGGTGCCGGTCAGTCGAAGGGAGTTACGCACAAAATCCGTCAGAGATGTCCGTACTCCCACTGACGCCTGCACCAGCCGGCCGTTGACTTGCAGAGTGATCGCCCTGTCGGCGACAAAGTCACTCACTTCATACCGTTTCGCGCGCGCAACAGCGCGAGCTTGAGGGCTCGGCCCACCAGCGTCCGTGCGGCGTTCTTGCGGTACTCGCTGGTCGCGTGCGTATCGGTCGACGGGCGTCCCGATCGTGCTGCCAGATGCGATGCGTTCTCAATGTTCGCTTCGGTGGGCGGCTGGCCATCGAGGGCTTGCTCAGCTTCGGTCGCACGCACCGGGGTCGCATCCATAGCGGCCAACACGATCCTTGGCGAACGAATCAGCCCGTCTCCATCGACCTCCAGAACCACCGCTACGCCGACGAGAGCGAAATCGCCCTGCCTTCGCACAACTTCGAGAAAGGCCGAACCCGCTTTTGGCGAGCTTGGAGGCACTCGAATCTCTGTGATCATCTCGTCTGGCTGCAGTGACGTGGTCAAGGCGCTAACAAATAGATCTCGAGCGGAAATCTCTCGCGCGAACTTGGCGCTCCTTACCACCACCGAGCCTTCCAGCGCCAAAAGAGCAGTCGGCAGCTGGGCTGCCGGATCAGCCTCCGCAAGGCTGCCACCGATGGTCCCTCGGTGTCTGATTTGGGGATGACCAATCATCGATGCGGCCTCCGACAGGAGAGGAACCGTGCTCTTGACCTGGTCGACCGACTCCAGGGTGGCATGCCGAACGAGCGGCCCGATGACCATTCGTTCGCCCTCGTCCCTGATGGTTGCCAGCTCTGGGATCCGGTTGATGTCGACTATGAATGACGGCTTGGCAAGCCTAAGGTTCATTAGGGGGACCAGACTCTGCCCGCCAGCCAACAGGCTTGTCTCGTCCGGCTCGCGCGCGAGCAGGGCCAACGCCTCGGCAAGCGAGTCGGGAGCGGCATAAAGAAACGGCGCGGCTTTCAAGCTATTGAGCTATCAATCGTATACTGCGGTACACCGAGATACTCGACCACACGTCCGCTGCGATGTCAAGGGGAGCTGTGTCAGAACGGGTCGGCGTTCCACATCGAACCAAGTGACTGTGACTTCCGGATCGCAGGCGCGCGATGTTATGGCTGCCATCGAAGACCAGCGTTCGGATCTCGTAGACCTCTGCCTCCGGCTAAGCAACATGCACGACGTCGCGGGCGAGGAGCGCCCGGTCGGGCAGGCAGTCCGAGACTGGCTCATCGCGGCCGGCATCTCCGCGTATATCCAGGAGATCCACGCCGACAGCGTCAACGTTGTGGGCCGATTGCCAGCAGCGGGCGACGGCCGCTCGCTCATTCTCAGCTCACATATGGACACCGAAGGCGTCATCCCTTCAGACGACCCCGAGACCAATTCGAACCTTCGTGGTGCCAGGCGACAGGGAGACCTTCTGATCGGCAAGGGCCTCGCCAACAACAAGGCGCAGTTGTGCGCGCAGATGGTGGCGACACGCGCCATCCATCAAGTTGGATTACAGCTGCGAGGCCAACTGATCGTCGGGGCTGTCGCCCAGGAGACTGGCGGTCCACCCCCCCAGCCCCGGCCGGCTCCAAGCCGGCGCGACGAGGACATGATGATTGGACCCCACATGGGCGAAGGCGCGGGAGCCCGCCACCTCATCACGGGCGGGGTTACGGCCAGTTTCGCACTGGTTGGCGAGGCGACGAGCTTCTGCATCGCCACCGCTCATGCCGGCTATGTCCGGCTGCGCATTAGTGTCCCGGGAACTCTTCCGTACACCCCCTACCTGATGAGGGGGACGACGGTCTCTGATAATCCCAACCCCGTCGAGAAGGCGGCGCACGTGGTTGTGGCCCTCGAACAATGGGCTCGGGAGTACGAACTGGCTGAACGGCATGAGTTCGACGGCGGGGTGATGGCCCCGAAAGCGCAGGTACATGAAGTCCGGTCGGGCGGACCGCTTTACACGGCACGCGTCGACTACTGCCACATTTTCCTGGATGTACGGCTGGCTCCTGGTCGCGACCCGAACGAGATTTGCTCCCAGGTTGAGCATGTCGTTCGATCGCTAGGCATCGCCACCGATGTCACGCCGTATGACTACGCGCAGGGTTACCACGCGACCAGCGCCAAACCACTCATCGAGGCACTGAGGGACGCCCATGTGATGGTTCTCGGGGCACCGCCGGCGGCGCCCGCTGCCGCCTACCTGAGCATGTGGCGAGACAGTAACGCGTTCAACCAAGCGGGCATTCCATCCGTCGCCTACGGTCCGCCGACCCAGAAGGAATCGGTGACGCGTGAAGGCTATCGAGCTATGAAGATCGACGACATAGTGGCGGCGTCAAAGATCTACGCGCTCACCGCTCTGAACATTTGCGGGTGAAGTAGCACTCTGACTGCCAGTGGGGCTGGGCGTGGCGATCGTCCCTAACTCAAGGGGCCGAACGGCCCTCCCGGGGCGGTTTGCGAGGCGACACTGTAGTGCCATGGGAGCGAATCGGGCGTTGCAGTCGTTGGCGGACAGGTTGCGCGGTCTTGAGCGCCGATACGTAGACAAGGGTAGGGTTTCTTGCCCATACCAGGTTGAGTTCGGGGCTGATGTGGAGCAATGCCTGGCTTGTCCACGCATCGTGGAAGCTCATCTCGATCAAGACAGGCCCTACGTCACCTGTGCTCCGGGCGTCGGAACCACGACCACACGGGGCATGTCTGCTGGCTGGGAGCACTACTGACCGCAACCGAGTTGTTGGGACCAAGGGAGATCTGGCCCACCGTGGCCTCCAATGACCCCTACTGAGATTCCTGTCTATATCTGGCACTAGGGGCGTTCGTCGCGCCATGCCAGATTCTGCTGACGCCAGCGCCACCGACCCTCATCGACGTGTCCATAGGCACCATTACCAAGAAGGTCCCGGGTTCCTTCTCCTAGCCACTCAGAACGGCCGGCCGAGTCGGCCGCGGCACCGAGCGAGCTTGGGCGAGGTAAGAGGGCGAATGTATGTCGGTCGCCACGCGCTCGCCCAGGGCGTTGACAGCGCGGTAACAGAGTTGGGCGTCGCCCGCCGATCGGTGTTTCCCTGGTTGGCTCTTTCGCAGTACTACAACTACCATCGGCTGTCTGGGTTCCTGGGCTGGCTGACTCCGGCAGAGCGCTTTGGCGGAACGCCGTTCACGGACCGGAGTTCCAGACCATCCCCGACCTGGCTCATCTCCAGCCGTGCTCGAATAGGTCATCCGTGCGGCCTGACTCTGTGCCATATGTGTGCAGGAAAATTCAGCTAACGGAAGGCTCGCCGTCGCCGCGACCGAAGCTGAACGTCACTACCAAGGAAGTACCAAACTAGGGCTCCGCTGGCGGCGTATCCGGACTCTTCTTTCGCCTTAATACTTCCAGCACATACCGATGACCTGAGACTCCAGGCTCAGCGATCAAACGTTCGTCGAGTGGGTCGCTTGTCGGCGTGTATGCAGAAATTCGCACCTGGACCCATGTGGACTCAGCCCTCGCACCCTCATCGATCGCGTGAAAGGGCAGGAACCAAAGGCTTGATTCACCTTTCCGATGCAGCCCGATGCCCTCGATCTGCTCGCCGTCGACATCTGCCACACCAACACTGACAAGGAAATCGCTAGACGTCATTTCGGAGAGCCTTGTTGCTTGATGATGTAGCTTCCAATTCCCCAGAGTAGCCAGACTTGTCATTGATGCGCCGTTTAAGCGTCAAGGCGAGTGACATCAGACGGTCACAACACTCGTGCCGGGGTCTAGCACATTCAGAGCGTATGTTGCTCCTAGCAGCATGGACGAATGGGCCCGTGAGTACGAGTCAGCCGAAAAGCTCGAGTTCGATGGCGGGGTGATCACCCCGAAAGCGCAGGTGCATGAAGTCCGGTCGGGTGGACCGCTTTACACGTCACGCGTCGATCACTGCCACATTTTCCTGGACGTACGGCTGGCCCCTGGTCGCGACCCGAACGAAGTTTGCGCCCAGGTTGAGCAGGTCGTTCGATCACTTGGTGTCGCCGCCGAGGTCACCCCGTACGACTACGCGCAAGGTTACTTCGCGACGGGGGCCGAACCCCTCATCGAGGCACTGCGGGACTGCTCACGTGATGGTTCTCGGAGCACCGCCGGTAGCTCCCGCCGCGGCATACCTGAGCATGTGGCGAGACAGCAACGCCTTCAACGAGGCGGGCATACCGTCCGTCGCCTACGGTCCGCCGACCCTCCAGGAATCAATCACGCGCGAAGGCAATCGAGCCATGAAGATCGACGACATAGTGGCGGCGTCAAAGATCTACGCGCTCACCGCTCTGGGCATTTGCGGTGTGAAACAGGTTTCTTAGGTCGCGAGTGGGCTGGGCGTGGCGATAGTCCTTAACTTAGGGGGCCAAACGGCCCTCCCGCGGCAGCTCGCGAGGCAAGACCGTATTGCCCATGGGAGCCTATCAGTCGTTGCAGTCGGTCGCAGACAGATTGCGCGGCTTCGAGCGACGATACGTAGACAAGGGTCGGGTGTCTTGTCCGTACCGGGTCGAGTTCGGGGTTAATGTGGAGCAGTGCCTGGCCTGCCAGCACATCGTGGAAACTCATCTTGGTCAGGACAAGCCCTGGGTCACGTGTGCTCCGACCGCCGGCACCACGGCCATACGGGGCGTGCCTCCTGGCTGGGAGCACTACTGAGTCGGTCAGACTTGAGCGATTTGCGAGTTGAACCAATAACGACAAACTAGGGTCCGCCGACGTCCCGTCGAGCGCCTGGACCTGATCGACATCAGCCCTTTGCCCCCGCCGGTACACGAGTGTATACTCTCAGCGAGTTTTCTGGGTGTATTAGGCAGGGGGCCAGGGAGGGACTGCGCGGGATGCGATTCAAGTTTGGAATTCAACGGTTGTCGCCTGGTCTCGGCGTCGTTCTTGCGTTGACTGGCTGCGGAGGAACTGCTCCCACATCAGGCTCCTCTCAACCGATACAGCAGGTGACGCTTCTGCTGGACTTCACCCCGAGCCCGTACGAAGCTCCGATCACCTGGGGAGAAGCGCAAGGGATTTTTGCGAAGGCGGGAATCAAGCTAGACATCAAGGTTGCCATGGGCTCTTCGATCTCTGTCCCTGAGGTAGCGTCTAACCAGGTGCCCTTCGCGTTCGGCAGTTACGACGTTTATGTGGGCGATTACTTGAAGGGTGAGACCGGCAGTACGGCCGTCGAGGTGTACGAGAACATTCCTACTACGGGGATCATTGCGGGGCAGCCGATAACTGACTTGCACCAACTTGTAGGGAAACCTTTTGGCGATGTGGCTGGCAGCTCCGGAGTCCCGATCTTGCATTACGTCTTGCAGAAGAACGGCATTGACCCGACGAGCGTGCCAATCCAGCTCCTGAGCTTCTCCGTGCTGTACCCCGAGTTCTACCAGCACAAGTTGTTTGCGGCTGAAATGGATGAACCGGGAGACGAGGATGCATTGGATGGAGCACAGAAGGCTGGGGTGCCCGCGTTTTATACGCCACTAACCAATTTCGGTTTGACCGGCTACTCCGCAGTCATCCTGGCGAGCAACCAGACCGTGAAAAGTGATCCGGGCCTCGTCAAGCGGATGGCGACAGCCATCTATCAATCTGAGGTTCAAGCTGTGAAATCTGCTACAGATCAAGAAATAGTCACCGATTTCCAGGCGCTCTCTCCCACGGCAAATGCCGCAACCGTCTTACCTGCGTGGCACGACTTCAAGTCTCAGGTCACTGGCTTTGGGTGCTTTGACCCTTCGGCCGTAAGCTCGATTCTTCAACGTGTTGCGGCGCAGCAGGGCAATGCAGCTGCAAACGTTGCACCAGCATCGCTTTTCAACAACTCTTACCTGCCATCGTGTTGACGAGCTAGTGACCAACGGCTATCACTGGTAGCGCGGCAGCCAAAGATTCAAACTCTTCATCCACGAACAACCCCCAGCCCCATACCGGTCGATCTCTACTTGAGCTGAAAGATGTCACCGTTACGTTTTCGCCCCGTGGCCAAGATTCCGTCGTAGCTCTCGACAGGATCTCCCTAACGGTCTCACAGGGCGAGTTCGTTGTCATCGTCGGCGCCAGTGGGTGCGGAAAGTCGACCTTGCTTCGAGTCATGGCCGGGCTGTTGCAAGGCGAGGGCATCGTCCAACGTCACACCGACATTGAAAGAAAGGGCGGCATCGGTATGGTCTTCCAAGACCCATCTCTTCTAGAGTGGCGCCGCGTTATAGATAACGTTACCTTTGCTGGGCAAATCCTGAAAATCGACAGAAAGAGTCGTGCGGCGTCGGCTAATCGACTCTTGAAGCTCGTCGGCCTCGATCGATTTACTCGAGCCTATCCAAGACAGCTCTCTGGAGGGATGCGCCAACGCGTGGCGATCTGTCGAGCGTTGCTTCCAGACCCCCCCTTAATGCTGATGGACGAACCGTTCGCCGCCCTCGATGCGATAACCAGGGAGCGGATGAACCTTCTGGTCCATAGGATCTGGTCCGAAACTCGAAAGACAATAGTCTTCGTGACGCACAACATAGAAGAAGCGGTATTTCTGTCCGACCGGATTGTGGTCATGACCCCACACGGACAAATCGCAAAAATTCTTGACAATCAGCTCCCGCGGCCGCGGGACACAACAAGCTACGGCCAGCCGGTTTTCGGGACACAAGCGCTCGAGATCCGAGAGTTGATAGCCAAGGTGGGGCAGGAGGACTAGTCGGGCGTGATTGAGCCACAAGATGCGTCGGCCTTAGAAGGGGCACGTCATTCCAAATCAAGGTCGCGATCAAGCCTTGCCCGCAGGATGCTGAGCTGGATGGCCAAGGCCTGGATATGGCCGGTCTTCCTTGTCGCGATACTGGCACTCTGGCAAGCGATCGTGACGGTCGGGGGTTTCAAAGAGTATCTGCTGCCTGGGCCCGCTGCGGTCTGGCAAGCCACCGAACAGTACCCAGGCCTGATCTTGTGGAATTGTTGGGTCACGGTCTACGAGTCGCTGATCGGGTTCGCCTTGGCTGTGATTGTGGGTTTGTTGCTCGCAATCACAATTGTTTTTGTTCCCGCGATAAAGCAGGTCATCGTGCCCACTGTGGTCGGGTTGAATACTCTTCCGAAAGTCGCCCTGGCGCCCATCCTTGTAGTTCTTCTCGGCCTGGGAGCCAACTCGAAGGTCGCAATGGCCATGCTACTTGCATTCTTTCCAATCTTCATCAACGAGGTTGGCGGGTTGGACGATGTCGAACCCACGCTTCTTGAGTACTTGCAGCTGCTGAAGGCCAGTCGGCTGCAGACGCTCTTGTTTGCACGGCTCCCCAATTCCGTTCCAGTCCTCCTAGACGGAATGAAGATCGCCTTGTCTTTGGCCGTCGTCGGTGCAATTGTTGGCGAGTTCATAGCATCGAGTGAAGGTTTGGGCTACCAAATAACTCTGGCTTATTCGACACAAGACACTCCATTGGTTTTTGCGCTAGTGATCGTCGTATCAATAGCCGCTGCAGCACTCTATTTCGGATTGGTCGTAATTGAGCGGCTTCTCTTTTGGCCCTTCGCATTCCGCAGACAAGGAAGGTAGCGAGGCCATCTGTGAAAGACGACCGGAAGCATACTCGAGCATGCGCTAAACCACGCGCGTAGAGATCACCAGATCCCGATTTGAATGGGCCTCCACTCCTGCCATGGCCAGAACGGTTGCCTATCGGGGGCCAAGGTATCAGGGACACAGCGACGGAGCCCTGCTGTCTTGTTAGCCGGCGAGAGGCGATCAGGACCGCAATTCCGGCTCCCAGCACATTCAGAGCGTATGTTGCTCCTAGCAGCGTGGACGTAGGAAAGAACGGATCAGGGGCGGTCGTCGTCCGCATCCAAGCGCGGATTGTCCCCTCGTGGGATTCGATCCAGCGACAAGAAGCGAAGTTAAGGCTAGGAGCGTACGCGACTCGCACTGGCAGATGTCGAGTCCCACGGTTTGTTTATGGAGTCGACTTCCTGGTCGTGCTATTTGAAATGGACTCGCTATTGATTGACGAGGCGCCAGCGATAGCTCGAGAAATCGCGAGTGCAATTGGTTTGACGGACGACTGGTTTGATCCAGCTGCCATTGAGGTTGAGGATGCGGCTGATTGGGCGCGCGACGTCTTCGGGTCTGGCATCATTTAACGCCTCGGACACTGGCCACCGCCTGAACGGGTTCCTAGGGTGCACGGCGCGTACCCGTGTAATTGGCGCCGGCACGCGGCTCCTCTCAAGGCCGACCGGCGGGCGCAACTCGTAACCAGCAAGCTCTCAATAGGGGGTAGTTATCAGTAGCATCGCCGGCGCTCGGGTTGCCATCGGCCAAGTGTAGGAACGCACTAAGTCGTACCTGACTGGCCGACTACCCATCTATCTCGATTACGGTTGCAATCTCTTCAGCGACCCCTATCCCCACTCGCGCAGTACGTGTACTAGCTGGCTAACCCGGCCACGGCCATTGCATTCGACCCGAGCAAGGCTAGATCTGGCAGCATCAAGCTGTTGCCGAACACTGCGTACTCAACACCTACCAGTTGCTTGGCCGCAGTGTGAGCGATCCCGAAGCTCGCGACTCGCGTGTTGGGGTACAGGACCGTAAACACTCGTGGATCGGCGTCGTAAGTGAGCATCCATCGCACCTTGGATGGCTTCAATAAATTGGCAAGCGATACGTGGTCCTCCCAGGACAAGGTGTCTAGGTAAAGGTCGCCACCTTTGGTGAGGTAGGGTGGATCCACGTAGAACAGGCAACCATTGTCGGAGAGGTGATCGCGAAGAAAATCGAGTCCATCGCGCTCCTCGACCGTGATTCGATCACGGTAACGCGCAATGCGAGTAATCCGCTCTGCCAACTCTCCCCGGTTAAACCGGGCATCGATTTTCCACTTCCCTCTTTGGTCCAGACCGCCAATCGGCCTCGCGGTGAGAATGCCCGAGCGGTTTGTCCGGTTCAAGTAGAAGGTCGCGAAACCTAAATCCAAGTCGCTGCCAGACCTGGACTGATAGATCGACTGTTGGCGCCGCCACTCGATGACGGTTAGGGGACACGTTCGGAGCCTCGCCAGGAATTCGTCGCTCTGGTTCAGAATGGACCGCCAGAAGGCTGCGATACCCTTGTCGAGATCGTTAATCACGATCTCATCAACGAACTCATCCACAAGCAATCGAAGGGCTGCACCCGCTCCACCCGCAAAGGGCTCAGCGTACCGACTGATCCGGCTGCCTTGGCCCACCAGAAGCTGAGAGAGGAAGCCGGCAAGGCTTACTTTGCCGCCTGGGTACCTGAGGGGACTAAGGAAGTAGGGAATCAAGCGCTTCTACGAAAGGGCCGTAATTGGAGGCGATAGAGCGGAGTTCGGTTGGGGTCGGATGGTAGTGCGAGTTGTGAACAAACGAGTGCATCGTCTTGGCTGCCATCAAGCTGGTCCCGTCAGCTAATCCAGCGCGAACGGGCGCCCACTTGTCATCTTTATCGGTCCGATCGAGCTCGTGTAGAGCCCTGCGGATCTTGTCTTTAAGCTCCTGGGCCAGTCTTATGCCCTTGGCCGTCAGAAAGTCGTCAACGGTCAACTCGACAACAACGCGCAGCAAGACACCACACGCGTTTGGGAACTTCTCCACATCAAGTTGCTGGACTTCTCGGAGAATGGCTCGGGTCCGGTCGCTAATTTTGGTCAGAGCTAGGCCAGACATCAAGTGCTTCGACGGGGGCGGAGACGACTTCTTCTTGGTTGCCTTGGTCGAACCAACTGCCGGTTGCAGGGCGGTAGCGTGGTGGATATATAGGCCAGGGTCCGGCTTTGGGAGTCCGTCTATGTAAGCTCGCCGCTGCTCCTTTGATTTGATGTTCGAAACCGTTACGGTCGATGCGAGGTCGCTGAGCAGTTGCCTGAGGGCAGGCTCCAACGCTTCGGTCGCGTAGTGCCAGCGCAGTCCCTCCTTATCCAGAACGATGCCCAAGGCTTTCCTGACATCTGGGTCTTGGATCAGGCGCCCAAGGGTAGTCAACCTCTCCGCTCGGACCTTGTTGAGGTTGTTGATCATATCCGGCCGTCCTGAAAAGGCCGTGGTCACGGCGTCTGCGAAGCTAACCGCAGCAGCCGCATGGGAGCCAGCTCGCCCAGAGAAACGCTGGGTTTGCTCGGCGCTCCACGACACCACCCCAGCACCGCGGTTTTCCCCGGTATGGCGGAGAGTTAGCCAGTGGTCTGCATCCTCACGCGACCTAACGACAGCGCATTGGATCATGGTCGGCTTGTGCTTGGCGCTCGCTGCGACAGCCCGGAACCCGCTCGCGTTTGTCATTCCGTCTATCAGCCTGGGGTTGTCGAGGATCTTGAGGGCGGCTAGCCGGCGGTTACCCTCCAGTGTGACGTAGGTCTTTTTCCCAGCAGGCATAACCAGCAAGGGATCGATCGGGCTCAAGCCCCACTCGGCAACATCGCGGGTGATCGTAAGCAGCTTGTCTGGGGCGTCGCGAAGAAGGGCAGCAATGATGTCACGGGTAGCTTCTTGAGGGGTGTGCCTAGGGTTCAGACCATCCAGTTGAAGGTTTGCGAGTTCGAGTGGCTCGATCGCCATGCCTCCGGAGATAGTGCCCGTCGGAAACCCAACCGTCAACTGTGAGATCGCTCGGTTGACAGCATGCGGCGACGGCCTGGCGTTTACAGGACGCCCATACGAACGACATCGATGATGGTGACTAGGATGTTCGCGCGCTGGCGGCTCAGGCGGCGGAGCGTCCAATGGTGACGCCCAAGACCAGTCTCCTCAATGACACGGATGTTCTACTGCCGACCGATGTGACCCATTGCACCGGGCATCGTCGGTAGTCGCAAAGCGTTGGAAAGCGGGCTGACGGACGGCCAGGCCGGCGCGGAGCGCCTTATCTTGCCACCTCCGCCAGGAGGTCAAAAGTTCCCTTTCTGCGGCATGCCCGAAATTGGCTCGAGGGGGGCAATAATTCCGCGATGAAGTACCCGCAGGTGACTGAGTGGAGCCTCCTGCGATATCGGGAAAGCCTGCGGGAGAAACGAGCTTCGGTCAGCCCTGAAAGCAAGGATGCTATGGACCGCCTAATCCGGACCATTGACGCCGCTCTGGATCACCCGGCCGAGTTGCGCCCCGACGAGGTGGAGTTTGGCGTTACGTCACTAGGCCGGGTGCCTCCGGACGAATTGCCGGCTTTTTTCAGTCAGCAAACGCTAGGAGTCGGATGGGACGGTGCACCGATAATCGTGATGGGCACCGAGCCGGCGGAGAGACCAGATTCTGCCGAAGACGTTGCCTGGCACGCCGTGTACTCCGTCCTTGTGGCGGCGGAGTCGCGTCCTGAAGCGCTGGATCGAATCGTCGCCGGCTCCAGCTGGATCGCATCCACCAAAGGCGATTGGAACACGACCGACAAGCGCCCCTACCACCTCCAGGCGAATGACTTCATCCATGTTGAGCGCGGCGGTGGCAGTCCGACCTGGAAGGTCGTCGCCGAGGTGGTTGCGCCCGACTCCGCTGATCACTGGCACGACCTACTCGAAACGCGATTGGGCCAGCCGGGGCTTGGCGACTACGCGTATCAGATCGACCGGAGCGCTCTGCCGGCCATGACCTCCAACAAGGGAGCGCCACCCAGTGACATTCGGGTGGCCTTCTTGGTCGACGTCCTGCG
>CAAGKR010191697.1_pt1 | contig 76062 bp, 69 predicted proteins | sample 2556971 | NCBI WGS metagenome assembly CAAGKR01 (sample SAMEA5207829, study PRJEB30636) | soil metagenome | biome: forest; feature: boreal; material: soil | place: USA | collected 2011-09 | depth 1 m | reverse complement strand
TTAATTCGTCAAACGATCACGTTGACCAGATGATTGAAGCGCTCGATGCTGGGTTTGCCTCACTTAACTGATAAAAGTTTAACTGACGCGCCCCGTCATCAAATGCCGGGGGTTCCCCGCTAGAACTGCTACGCTCTAGTAGTGAACCGCATTCTGATAAGGACAGTAGGCCGCAGGGAATTGGTTGACAACCATGTCCGCTCCTGCGGCTTTGCTGTGTTATTTGCTAAATTCATCGGGCCCTTCTGACAGGAACTTCTAACGAGAAAATGGGTACTGCAACTATGAAAACGTCTGAGGTCAGGAAAACCTCTAAGGTCAGGAAGGGGGCCTGCCCCCGCTCTTACGAAGGAGCCCTGGGCTAAGCCCCACAACAGCGGGGGCAGGCCCCCTTCCTGACCTTTAACTATTCCTAGGAGAACACTCCGTCCAAAACTAGGCGGGGTACGTTACAGAACTAGCAAGAACATTCATTAGTGGCTGTGCCACCTGATGTGCGGAAAGGCTTCGCCTTTCCATTAGCGCTGAATCTAGAATCATGAGGCTACGCCTCGTTGTGTCGTGGCCAAATTCTCCGCTCATCTAGCGGTACAATAGATCTTGCTTCCGGCTACGCCGCCTGATATGCGGAAAGGCTTCGCCTTTCCGTTAGTATGCATTTTGACATTCGAGGCTACGCCTCGTTGGGCTGGTGACCAAATTCTCCGCTCATCTAGCGGTACAATAGATCTTGCTTCCGGCTACGCCGCCTGATATGCGGAAAGGCCCCTCTTCGCTCCGCTAGGAGCGAAATGTTTATAGAACTCGGCTTTCTTTACTTCCATAGCTCCGTCAGGAGCGGAATGTGTATTCCTCGTGGCGAATACCTTCTCACAAATTTACATTCAAACTGTTTTCGCAGTTAGCAATCGGTTGTCACTGATCAAACCAGTATTCAAGGAGGACTTGTATAAATACATCAGTGGAATAGTAAAAAATCAGGGACAGAAGCTAATTTCGATCAATGGCATGCCGGACCATGTCCATATCTTGATTGGGTTAAGGCCTGCTATGGCCCTGGCGGACTTGGTTCAAGAGATCAAAGCCGACTCCTCAAATTTCATCAACAAGAACAAATGGGTTCGAGGTAGATTCAGTTGGCAAGAAGGCTATGGAGCCTTCTCTTACGGCCACTCTCAACTAGACACGATCATCCGCTACATTCAGAATCAGGAAAACCATCACAGCCGACTGTCGTTCAAGGACGAGTATTTGAGCCTTCTGAGAAAGTTTGACATCGCGTTCGACGACAAGTACGTTTTCAAATTCATTGAGTGATATCGGCCAGATGATATTTCGCTCCTACAGAGCTCAGTTGATTTATGGATGCTTCGAGTCTATAAACATCTCGCTCCTAACGGAGCGAAGGAAAGGCAAAGCCTTTCCGCACATCAAGCGGCATAGCCGCAAGCAATTCCCGAAAAACTCTCTGTTGGTATTGCCAAATCGGAGGCAAAGATGAAAATCCTGATTCGTAACGGCCGTGTCGTCACCGCCACCGACGACTACAAAGCTGACGTCCTGATCGAAGACGAGGTCGTCTCAGTCATCGGCGCAAAGCTCGAGATGGAAGTTGATAAAGTGATTAATGCTGCTGGGAAGCTCGTAATTCCCGGGGGCATCGATCCACATACGCACATGGAGCTGCCGTTTGGCGGGACACAATCGTCCGACGATTTCCTTACCGGCACACGCGCCGCCGCGCATGGTGGCACGACAACCATCATCGACTTCGCCGTGCAATACAAAGGTGAGTCGCTCATCCAGGGCATCGATAATTGGCATAAGAAAGCTGAAGGCAAGACTGCAATCGACTATGGCTTTCATCTGATTACTACTGAACTGGAAGATAGTCAGATTGAAGAACTCCATACAGCGATGGACGAGGGCGTGACCAGCTTCAAAATGTTTATGGCCTATCCCGGAGTTTTCCTGGTCGACGACGCGACAATTTTTCGCGCCATGTCTGCCGCCGGCGAAAGGGGTGGATTGATATGCATGCACGCGGAAAATGGAATCGTCATAAACGAAATCATCAAGCACGCACTCGCGAAGGGCCATACCGCACCAAAGTACCACGCCCTGACCCGCCCGACAGTTGCCGAAGCCGAAGGCGTGCACCGGGCGATCGCCATTGCAGAGATGGCTGAGTCGCCTGTTTACATCGTTCATCTCTCGTGCGCTGACGCGCTTAACCAGGTTCGCCAGGCGCGCGATCGTGGTCTACCGGCATTCGCCGAGACCTGTCCGCAATATCTCTTCCTTTCGCTCGATAATTACGATGAACCCGGCTTCAACGGAGCTAAATATGTAATGACGCCGCCGTTGCGTGACAAATCTAATCAAGCGGAACTGTGGAAGGGTTTGAAGATGGACGACCTTCAGGTCATCGCCACCGATCACTGCCCGTTCTGCATGAAGGAACAGAAGGAACTCGGGCGCGATGACTTTAGTAAGATTCCCAACGGTGCGCCGGGCGTCGAGAATCGTGTGCCGCTTATCTACAACGGCGGCGTGGTTGAAAATCGCATCAGCCTCAACCGTTTCGTCGAACTGACTTCTACCGCCGCGGCAAAGATGTTTGGCCTCTTTCCCAAAAAAGGAACTATCGCCGTGGGTTCCGACGCCGACCTGGTCATCTTCGATCCGGATAAAGAACAGACACTCGGTTTGAAGACCAGCCATATGAATGTCGACTACAACGCATACGAAGGCAAAACAATTCGAGGCGTTGTAGAGACTGTGCTTTCGCGCGGCAAGGTTGTAATTGAAAATAGTGAATATAAGGGCACGGCGGGCGATGGACGGTTTCTGAAGCGCGGCACCTGCGTGACAATGTAGGTGATGGGTAAATCAGACACGTGCCTTTCCCTCATATCTTTCTAGCCACCCTTCTCGAAGCGCGTCAAAAACACTTGTAGCGCTCAGTGCGGTTGTCTTACTATGCGCCCTGTTTGCAACCCTTCAGCGTAGTCCGCGGAAAACTAGTCGAGCTCATTTGGGTCAGGGATGAACAGAAATAAGTGCTGGAGCTGTGGGCTGGTTAACGGAGACACTGACGAGGCATGTAGACGATGCGGTGCGTCCTTGATCGACGACGGATCACGCCCTGACGAAACAGTCGAGGAGACGGTTCAGAAGCGCGGCATCGGCCGGAGGTTGATTTGGATATTGGGCACAACCCTCCTGCTCCTCTTCGGTTTCTACCTGTCTCTCCTTTTAACTTCCAGGGATCTCGGCTTTGATCAGCGTCAGATAGTCAGCCACGCGATCGCGGTGTTACAGCAAAGCGGTTTTGATAAGCAGGTGTTCGCGCTCAATCATCTTGCGAAGTTTCGAGCGACGGATAACTGGTGGAATGGTTATGTTGGCCATCACGACGCCTACGCCGCCACAAATTTTCCTTTCGAAGTGCTGACGCTCTATCCGGAGTTTTTCGCAGTGGCAGTTGATGACAACGAAAGGGCCGCAATCCTTCTCCACGAGTCATATCATCTTCTCGGTTCCGGTGAAGAAGCAGCACTTGAAGGAGTGTGGCGAGAAAAGCAACGACTTGGCTGGACCGAAGACCGGTACGGTCAAACCAAAGTCTGGAAAAACACCAGGCAGTTGACCATGGCCGAGGTGCCGAATATTTTTCACTGTGGCCGCGACGGAAAGTCTGACTGCGCTCAGTAACAAATCACCAACCACATGCCAACTGAATCCACGGCTTCCGACATTGCAATAACACAACGCGACTTTGAAGAGTTGCGCACGGATGTCTCTTCAAGTCCGCTGTGGAACAAGGACCTCGCTCCCACCACAATCAAGGAGCGCACCTGGTCAACCTGGAATATCGCTGCTCTTTGGATTGGCATGAGCGTGGTCATAACCACCTACACTCTCGCCGGCGGCTTTATCGAAGCGGGAATGAACTGGTGGCAGGCAATGGTGACCATCCTTCTGGGCAACACGATTGTCCTCATCCCCATGATTCTCAATGCGCACGCGGGAACAAAGTATGGAGTCTCCTTCCCTGTTCTCTGCCGCGCCGCCTTCGGGACAAAGGGAGCAAACGTTCCCGCGATCCTGCGCGCGATCGTTGCGTGTGGCTGGTTTGGGATTCAAACGTGGATAGGTGGAACGGCGATCGATGCCTTATTCAGCGTCATGTCACTCGGCTGGGCGCATCTGCTGGGCGATGCGACAATCCTGAGTGTTGCTGTGCACACGTGGATCGCTTTCTTTCTTTTCTGGGGTATTCAGGTTTTCATCATTTTGAAAGGGGTCGAGGGAATCAAACATCTGGAAACGTGGTCGGCGCCTTTGCTGCTCGCCGGGGGATTGATTCTTCTGGCGTGGGCTTCATGGCGCGCCGGCGGACTGGGCCATGTGCTGGAAGCGTCTGCGGCCTTGCAGAAACAGCACAACAAATTCTGGCACATTTTCCCAGGAGCGTTGACGGCGTCGGTTGGGTATTGGGCCACGCTCAGTCTGAATATTCCGGACTTCACGCGCTACGCTCGTTCGCAAAAATCGCAAATGCTCGGCCAGGCGCTTGGTCTACCGTTGACCATGACCGCGTTTGCCTTTATCGGCGTGGCTGTAACCAGTGCCACGTTGTTGATCTACGGCCACGCGATTCCGAATCCGGTTGAGTTAATGACTCGTTTCAACAGCGTGGCGATCATTCTCTTTGCGACCGCCGTCATCTTCGCCGCCCAGTTAACGACTAACATGGCGGCAAACGTAGTATCGCCCTCAAACGATTTTTCTAACTTGAATCCAAAACGGATCTCTTACGTGACCGGCGGCCTCATCACCGCGCTAATCGGCATCATAATGATGCCGTGGAAATTAATGGGCACGATGGGCGCTTACATTTTCACCTGGCTGATTGGTTACTCAGGCCTGATGGGCGCGATTGCCGGCATCCTGATTTGTGACTATTGGGTGTTGAGAAAACAGCGACTTGATTTGGCTGGGCTGTTTGAGACTGATGGTCCTTACGCCTATTCAAACGGATTCAATGTGCGCGCCATAGTAGCGTTGGTAGTAGCCATTGCGCCGGTCGTGCCTGGCTTTTTGCGCGCTGCAACCGCGCCTGGCGGCCAGGTTGCACACCCCGATTTATTCGATACGCTGTATACTTATGCCTGGTTTGTAACCTTCGCGCTCGGTTTTGTAATCTATTACGTTCTCATGAGGTCCGAAGTCCAAGGTACAACGTCCAACGCCTCAGTTGGTCGAACTTGAAAGCCCTTAGACTTTAGACTTGGGACATTGGACTTTGGACGAAGGAGTATTTATGCCACGTATAGTTAAATGCGGACTTATACAATGCACGAATGCAGCGCCTACTGATCTGCCCATTGAAGACATTAAGCGGCTCAACATCGAAAAGCATTTGGGCTTTATCGAGCAGGCAGCCGAGCAGAGCGTGCAAATACTTTGCATGCAAGAGGTGTTTACAACTCCCTATTTTTGCGCTGAACAACAGACGCGCTGGTATGAAGCGGTTGAAAAGATTCCCGACGGACCTACTGTGCGGCTGATGCAGGAGGTTGCCAAGGCACACGGCATGGTTATCATCGTGCCGATTTACGAAGAAGAGATAACCGGTGTCTATTACAACACGGCCGCGGTAATCGATGCGGATGGTAAGTATCTCGGAAAGTATCGGAAGAACCACATTCCTCATGTTAATCCGGGATTCTGGGAGAAGTTTTACTTCCGCCCCGGCAACCTTGGCTATCCCGCTTTTGATACTGCGTTTGCGCGCATTGGTGTTTATATCTGCTACGACCGGCATTTTCCGGAAGGAGCTCGCGCTCTTGGTCTAAATGGCGCGGAGATAGTTTTCAATCCGTCGGCTACGGTTGCCGGTCTGTCTGAATATCTGTGGCGGATAGAACAGCCGGCCCATGCGGTGGCAAACGGATACTTCATTGGCGCCATAAATCGCGTTGGTCACGAGCAGCCCTGGGACATTGGCGAGTTTTACGGTCAGAGTTATTTTTGCGATCCGCGCGGACAGTTTGTCGCGGAAGCACCGCGTGATCAGGATGCGCTGGTGGTTGCGGATCTCGATCTCGACAAGATTCGCGAAGTGCGCAATACGTGGCAATTCTTCCGCGATCGCCGGCCCGATACTTACGGCGCGCTGGTCGCCGACTAACGATTCGTCCAAGGTCCAACGTCCAATGTCCAATGTCTTGTTTCTGAGATGTGCTTCACGTAGCGCGCCTGCTCTTCCAAACCAAGATTTTGGACATTGGGCATTGGACCTTGGACGTTGGACTGCCGAATTTTAGGAGTTGATTCATGGATCTATCGATTGTTGTCAACGGAATGACCTTCCCCAACCCGTTTCTGCTGGGCTCCGGCCCCCCGGGAACGAATGCTCGTGTTATCGCCAAGTCGTACGACGCCGGCTGGGGCGGCGCTGTGGCGAAAACTGTTAGTCTCGAGTCAGCCAAAGTCGTCAATGTTGTACCGCGATACGGCAAGCTGCGTTCGAAAACTTCAGGCGAAGTCATCGGATTTGAAAATATCGAACTGATATCGGATCGACCGATTGATGTATGGCTCGATGAGTTTCGACAGATCAAAAAAGAATATCCGAAGCATATTTTGATCGCCTCGATCATGGAGGAGTATGAGAAGAGCCGCTGGCAGGAACTCACTCGCATGGTGCAGGATACCGGCGTAGATGCCTTCGAGCTAAACTTCTCCTGTCCACACGGCATGACCGAACGCAGGATGGGTTCTGAAATGGGAGAGCATCCTGATCTAACTGAGGAGGTGACAAGTTGGGTTACGGAAGTTTCAAACATCCCCGTCTGGGCAAAGATGACTCCCAACATCACCAACATTAAGGAGCCTTCGCTCGCTGCGGTAAGGGGCGGAGCTGTTGGCATCTCCGCGATTAATACAATTCTTTCAGTTATCGGTGTGGACCTCAATACCCTGCGGCCGATGCCGACCGTTGAGGGACACACTGTGCCTGGCGGTTATTCTTCTCAAGCTGTCCGTCCGATTGCTCTGCGCATGGTGAGCCAGCTCGCGCTGGGACTTCCACAAGACGTTTCAATCAGCGGCATTGGCGGGATTGAAAACTCTCATGACGCGCTGGAGTTTTTCTTGTTGGGCGCTTCAACCGTGCAGCTCTGCACGGGCGTCATGCTTCACGGCGTGAAGATGATCGATGAGCTGAAGGATGGTCTCGAGAAATTCATGGTGGACAAAGGCTTCAATTCGGTTCAAGAGCTCGTTGGCAAGAGCCTTCCTTATTTTTCCACTCATATGGATCTGGTTCAAAAGATGAAGGCTGCCAAACGCACGAAGGCGGGTGAAGCCAGCCGGGATAATGAATGGGCGCAGAAGGATATCACCGAAAAGACCGCGGAGCTGACGTCAAACTGAGCTTCCCGCAGCGGTCCAAAAAACTCCTGCCAGCAAAAGAAAATTTAGTTATTTCCACCCAACCTGCTATAGAATGCCGCGCGCCATGCTAACGCAGACTGCCTTTCCCCCGATCTCGTCCGTTTTGCGCGATCGCAAATTTACATTTGCCTTAGCGGGCGGGGCGGGGATCCATGTTGTTCTCGTCTCACTCAGTCTTCCGTCATGGCGGTGTCCATTTTTTGAGCTAACCGGGATTCCCTGCCCAGGTTGCGGTTTGTCCAGGGCAATGATGTTACTGCTGCAGGGTCAACTGCGAGCTTCGCTCCGTTATCATGCGTTCGCGCCAATCTTTCTATTCGCTGTCGTGGCCCTGATTCTTGCCGCCACACTGCCCAAATCATTCATCCAGCCCGTGATTTCCAAAGCGGAACTGATAGAGCGTCAAACGGGTCTCACCGTCATAATTCTTGTTGGCCTAATTCTCTACTGGCTGGGGCGACTGCTGTTTTTGCATTCGACTTTCGTCCAGCTAATTCGAGGGTAAACCCTGGGCATGTTCGACTAACCAAATAACTGGAGGACAAACAGAATGGCTGGAGGATTAATAGGAATAGTTGCGCTTCTTGTGGGGCTGGGATGTCTGATCTGCTTTATCATCGTCCTGATCAAGTTGTTTCAGGAGGAAGGCGCTCTTAAGGGGATCCTGGGGTTTATCTGCGGGCTATATACGTTTATCTGGGGCTGGATGAATGCCACCCGACTCAACATCAAGACGATCATGATGGTCTGGACTCTCTTGATTATCGTATCTCTTGTCCTGAATTTCGCTTTTGGGGTAGCTATGATCCCTGGCTATCCGCGGAACCCTACACCCATTACTCCGTAATGACTGCAAGACCCATGAAGTCTCATTGGCGGCGGTCAGCTTCATGCTCCGCCGCCAAAACTTTTTAATGCTGCGTCTTTGAGTGTTTGCTTGGGTCAGTCAAACTCCGCCACAACTGGAGCATGATCTGAGGGCCGTTCCCAGGTGCGCGGTTCTATGTCGATCCAGGTATTCCTGCTGCGTGTGACCAACGGCTCGCTTGACCATATATGATCAATGCGCAGACCCATGTTACGGCGAAACGCTCCAGCTCGATAATCCCACCACGAGAATTTTCCTTCCTCTTCGTGGTGAAGCCGGAAGCAATCAGTAAATCCCCACTGCTTGATCTCATTGAGGGCCGAACGCTCAGCTTCACTGCACATAATCCGTTCCTGCCAAAGCCTCGGATTATGAACATCGCGATCTTCGGGGGCAACATTAAAATCGCCGCACAGGACGACGGGCGAATCCGCTCGATAGTGATTGTCGAGGAAGTCGCGCAGGCGTTTCATCCAATCCAGCTTAAATTCAAATTTCTCCGAGCCTACAGCCTGTCCATTTGGAATGTAAACGTTGACGATTCGAACGCCATCAATCGTGGCTGCCAGCAGCCGAGCGTGTGCTCCTTCCTGATCCTGGTAATAACCTCGCTGCACATCCGCGCATTCCTGGCGCGCGATAATCGCCACTCCGTTATAGCTTTGTTGGCCAAAGACGCTCGGGCAATAACCAATTCTTGAAAACTTTCCAAAGGGAAACTTATCGTCGGTGCACTTGGTCTCCTGGACGCAAAGAACATTAGGCTGCACAGCCTCAAGCCAGCGGATTACATGTGGCAAGCGAGCGATTATTGAATTGACGTTCCAGGTGGCTATTTTCATGTCCATCGATTTGTAGGGGCAGGGACAAGCCCTGCCCCTACAGTTTCATAGCGTCGCGATCAGTGCGGCCAGCAGCGCGCCGCGCCGGGGAATGTCGTCGGCAATGATGTGTTCGTGTGTGGCGTGCGCGCCATCTCCGTCAATACCGAGTCCATCCAGAACAGGAATCCCCATAGCTGCGAGGAAATTTCCGTCGGACGCTCCACCGACCTGAGTCTCGCCGAGGTCATAGTCGAGCAGCGCAGAGATAGCGCGCGCCAGCTCATAAAGGCCCACCACTTTCTCGGTTCTTTCCAGAGGTGGGCGATTTATGCCGCCCGTCACTTTTACGCGCACCCGTTCGTCAAACGGTCTGATATTCAGTAGCATCTCTTCGACTATTTTCGCCTCCACCGCTGTGGAAAACCGCGCGTCTATCTCGGCCGTAGCTTCGGCGGCAACAACATTGGAGCGCGTTCCGCCCTGGACCACACCCACGTTTACAGTTATCCCGCTTCCTGAATTATTGAATGCATGGAGACGTTCAGTTTGTTTTGCCAGTTCCAGAATCGCGCTGGCTCCCTTCTCCGGGTCAAGACCGGCATGTGCCGCGCGGCCTTCGACGTTCATCTTGAAAATACCAGTGCCCTTACGCCCCGTCTTAACGCGGCCACCCGGAGCCGGCGGTTCCAGTACCAACGCGTTCTGCACTCTTCCCATTTCGGCGATATTTCTAAGCAGTGGCCAACCTGAGGCACTGCCAATCTCTTCGTCACACGTCAAAGCAAGGGTAACGCTGCAACTCGGAACAATCTTAAAGTCGTCGCAGGCGTGCAGCAGCGCAACTGCAAGCGCGCAGTTAGCTTTCATGTCGAATATTCCCGGACCGTAGATTCGGTTTCCTTCCACCCGCCAGGGACGTTCAGTAGTCGAGCCCCGTGGATGCACAGTATCGGTATGACCTACCAGGAGAATGTTTCCGGCGGCGGCTCTATTCTGGAAAGCTCGAATGACCAGATGCTGGCCAAACATTGGAACATCAACGCGATCTATCGAGTTTACGCAAGCAGCGCTTTCGGCCGCCTTAGCTAGCAGATCCACAACAGCGCGGCTACCGTCTGCGTCTCCAGAAGGCGACTCGGCCTCTACGAGTGCTCGCGTCAACGAAACGATTTGTGGCTGCCGTTGTAGAAAACGGTCCTGAAGCTTCCGCGCAAGAGCACTTGAAATCATGTTTAGCATCCGAAGTTAACTCACGCTGCTCGCGTTTTAGAGAGCCTTGACGTGGATAGTGGCTTTTCGAATCGTCAGGGAGTCTATGCGGGGCAGATTGATGTCAAAGCCTAACCCGGCCTTATTAGGCGCGACAATGGTTCCGCGCGCCGTTACCGTCACCGGTGGTTCGATGATGTCTTCTTCCCAATAGCGCGCACTCGCGGAGACATCGCCCGGCAGCCTGAAGCCCTCCAGAGTTGCCATGGCAATATTGTGTGCCCGACCGATTCCCGATTCGAGCATTCCGCCGCACCAAACCGGCACGTTATTTTCCCGGCAAACGCGCTCGACGCGTTTGGCTTCTTCGTGACCACCCACCCGGCCGAGTTTCACGTTAATAATCCGGCAAGCGCCCAGGTCAAGAGCATGCTTTGCGTCTTCGCTTGAATGTATAGATTCATCCAGACAAATCGGCGTCTGTATCTGCTTCTGAAGCTCGCTGTGTTCGAAAATGTCGTCATAGGCAAGCGGCTGCTCAACCATCATCAAATTGTATTGGTCCATGTTTCGGAAGAGAGCGGCATCGGCAAGCGTGTATGCGGAATTGGCGTCGGCCATTAAACGGATATCGGGAAAACGCTGGCGCACTTGCTCAATGATATTCGCGTCCCAGCCCGGTTTGATCTTGATCTTGATTCGCTGATAACCAGCGGCAAGCTCCCTCTCAATCATTTCCATGAGAGCTGCCGGAGTGTCCTGGATACCGATTGAAACTCCGCAGGGAATCTCGCGCTGAATACCTCCGAGATGTTTCCACAAGGGAAGGTCGGCTCGCCTGGCCTCGAGGTCCCAGCAAGCCGTCTCAATCGCCGCCTTGGCCATGCGATGTCCACGCACACGTCGCATTAGGTTCCAGGACTCCGCAGCATTCTTAACTTCCCTCCCAACAACCATCGGAGCCAGAAAAGTGTTCAGCGTCGCCCAGGCAGTTTCAGCCCACTCGTCGCAGTAGAATGGCCCTTCGCCGGCAGTACATTCGCCCCATCCCTCGGCGCCGTCTTTATCTATCACGCGGACAAGCACAATGCGCCGCTCTGTAGTGCGACCAAAACTCGTTTCAAAAAAGTGAACTAAAGGAAGGCGAATTTCGCGGAGCTCGACGGAAGTTATGATCACTATTGGAATGCCCTGTCCCGAACGGAGTAGAAATATTATTGCATGCCCACTAGCTTTTCGCAGCCTTCCGGCAGCAAGAAAAGAAAGACGGCCGTCGCGCGTCGAGCGTCGCGCGTCGAGACCGTCTTGCTGGAACCCCAAACCTTTAATTGTTACTCAGTCGAAATCGTCTCCTGGTTATTCAGTGCGGCATGCATCGTGTGCCAGGCGAGTGTAGCGCATTTTACTCGTACCGGAAATTCACGCACGCCCGCGAAGACTCTTAGATTCCCCAGGCTCTTATTCTCTTCATCTCCAGCGTCGTCATTAGCTTCATTGCCGCCGGTCACCATGCCATGAAACTCCGTGAAGAGTTGCTCCGCCTCCTGCTTGCTCTTTCCTTTGACCGCCTGCGTCATCATGCTGGCAGCGGCTTTAGAGATGGCGCAGCCGGAACCTTCGAAGCTAATTTCCTTCACGGCATCATCTTCCAGATTCAGATAAACGGTTAGTTGATCACCGCAGAGTGGGTTGTAACCTTCAGCAGAATGGTTGGCAGTCTCCAGCTTGCGGAAATTCCGTGGCTTTTTATTGTGGTCGAGAATGACCTGCTGGTAGAGCTCGCTGAGTTCAGACATAGTAAAGAGTGAATAGTAATTAGTGAATCATGAATGGTAAATAGTAATAACCCGATGGTCCTCCGAAGCTAATCTTATTTCGATATACAATTTACTATTTACGATTCACGATTCACGAAAAGATCTCGACCACCTTTTCAATGGTCCGCGCTAATACGTCGACTTCTTCCCTGGTGTTGTAAAAAGCAAATGAGGCACGCGCGGTTGCCGGGATATTGAAACGCTGCATCACCGGCTGCGCGCAATGATGCCCGGCGCGCACGGCGATGCCTTCCTGATCGAGGATTGTGCCAATGTCATGCGGGTGTATGTCATCAATCACGAATGAGAGCACACTGGTCTTCTCCCGTGCGGTGCCAATGATGCGCACACCTTCAATCATTGTAAGGCGCTCGGTCGCATAACGCAGTAGTTCGTGCTCATGCTTCGCGGCTTTTTTCCGATCAATCGAGTTCAGATAGTCAATCGCGGCGCCAAGGCCGATTTGTGAAGCAATAGCCGGCGTTCCCGCTTCAAATTTATTCGGTAAGTCGGCATAGAGCGTTTTCTCGAATGTTACGCTCTTTATCATATCGCCGCCGCCCTGGAAGGGGTTCATCTTCTCCAGTAGCTCAGCCTTCCCAAAGATTATGCCGCTGCCGGTTGGCGCAAACATCTTATGGCCCGAGAACGCATAGAAATCGCAATCGAGATCCTGAACGTCCACCACCATGTGCGGGGCGCTTTGGGCGCCGTCAATAAGAACAGGCACACCATACTTATGCGCCTGATCGATCATCTTCTTGACGGGATTAATTGTGCCCAGCGCATTCGACACATGTGTAATCGCCACAAATCTCGTCTTCTCGTTGAGGAGCACGTCATATTCGTCAAGCAATAATTCCCCCGCATCATTCATCGGAATCACGCGCAGCGTGGCGCCCTTCTCTTCGCAAAGCATCTGCCAGGGAACGATGTTAGCGTGATGCTCCATGGCCGAAATGATGATCTCATCTCCGGAGCCAATGAACTTACGTCCATAGCCGTACATTACCAGATTGATGCCCTCAGTTGCTCCCCGGACAAAGATGCATTCCTTCGCCTCGCGCGCGTTGATGAAACGCTTCACCTTCTCACGCGCCCCTTCGTAGGCCGTCGTTGCTTTCTGGCTTAAATAATGAACGCCGCGATGAATGTTGGAGTGTTCGTCTTCGAGATAAATGCTGCCGCGGTCAATTACGACCTGAGGAACCTGGGATGAGGCCGCGTTATCAAGGTAGACAAGAGGCTTACCGTTGACTATCTGACGGAGGACAGGAAAGTCGTCGCGTATCCGGTCCACGTCCCAGCCGCTGTCCGCCTGCGGTTTTGGTAAGATTGAACTTTCGGTTGTTGCCATAGGATAAACTATCAAGCCAGCATCATACGTGCGGGTTCCAATGAACGCTGGAAAGGATTCAGAACCAAACCCAACTCTTGGAACGTTACGACTCCCAATAGCGCCTCGTCCCCAGCCTCACCCAGAATAACCGGCGTGTGTGCTTCCCCCTGCGGGATTGCAATGTCACACTCCGAAACGTCTCGCTCGCTCCGAGTGCCATCAGCCAAAGTAAAAGACAACCTTCGCTTGGGAGAAAGTTCAATAGCCTTCCAGCTCGCTTCCGGGAGCAGCGTATATTTAGCGCCGCTGTCTACGAGAAACTCAGCCCTGCTCTGCTTTCCCCGTGGGTCCGGTTACCGTTGCTTCAATGTAGGTGATGCCCATAGTTAGACTCCGGCCCAATATACAACCGCCAATCATACCTCCAGACGCGCGTTCAGCCGGTTAAGAACTGCTTCGTCAAGTTGGGCCCTGATCGAGTCGACCTTGATTTTGCCAATCACTTCTTCCGCAAACCCGTAAGTCAAAAGGTTACGCGCCAGGTCGTGATGAATTCCTCGAGTCTCGAGATAAAACAGCTCATCTTCATCAATCTGTCCAACCGCAGCACCGTGGGCGCATTTAACATCGTCCGCCAAAATCTCAAGTTGCGGCTTGGTGTCGACGCGCGCTTCATTCGATAGCAACAAATTCTTGTTCGTCTGCATTGCGTCGGTCTTTTGGGCATCGTGCCGAACGAAGATTTTGCCGTTGAAGACCGCTCGCGACTTGCCATCAAGAATGCCCTTATAGAGCTGATGGCTGGTGCAGCGGGGCTTTCTATGATCGATTACTGAGTGGGTGTCCGCATGTTGGCCCGTAGTGACGAGATATAACCCATCGACCCAACACTCCGCGCCTTCGTGGTCCATGGTCACGTTAATATCGTGTCTGGATAGGGCAGCGCCCAACGTTATCGTAGTCGCGTCATAACTTGCGTTCGATCCCAGATCAGCCACGGTGGTGGCAATGTGAAAAGCCTCGGCGCTTTCGCGCTGCACCTTACAATGCTTCACGCGCGCACCGTCTTTGAGCACAACCTCAACCACGGCATTCGTGAAATACTGCGCTTCCTGCGTGCTCACATAGCTCTCAATCACTGTTGCACTGCTGTTTTCTTCGGCAATCAGCAGCACGCGCGGGAAGCTCGCGGTCTGGGCGCCATCCGAAATGAAAAGCAGATGTAGTGGGGTAGTAACTACAATGTCTCTCGGTATGTAAACAAACGCGCCCTCGGAGACGAATGCCGTGTTGAGAGCAGTGAAACCATTGGCAACATAGTCCGCGTTTCGCGCGAGGTGCGTGCGAACAACGTCGGTATAACGCTCATCATCCAGGGCTTCCGAAAGATCGATGGCCACCACTTCTTTCGGGAGTGCTGTTAGGGAAGAAAGATCGTTTCGCAGTATGCCGTTAACAAAGACCAACTGGCTATTCTCAGCTTCCACGCAACCCAGGCTTGCCAACGCGTTCGCATCGGACCTACCGCCCGCCGCTGCCGCCAGGATCAACGGCTTGAAGTCCATGCGGGCGATCGGCGCGACGTTGGTGTATTTCCACTCTTCATCTTTCACTGAGGGAAAGCCCAGCTCTTCAAACCGATCCATGGCATTTTCACGAAGGTGCGTGAGCCACTGTGCGGGGGAGCCCTGTTTAGTCTCCTGCAGAGTTCGGAAAGCTTCCTCGTAGGAATTCTCCAGCTTTGCTATTTCAGTAACCATTGCTTCTTAATTTGTTTACGCGCCAACACCAGTGGTTTCTTGCGCGCCGGTCTTGAGCCAGTCGTACCCCTTCTGTTCGAGTTCGAGCGCCAACTCTTTGCCACCTTCTTTGGCGATGACTCCGCCAGCCAAAACGTGGACGTAATGTGGCACGATGTAATTAAGCAAGCGCTGATAATGGGTGACGAGAATCACGGCGTTTTCTGAATTATGCAATTGATTGACTCCGCCAGCGACGATTCTGAGCGCGTCAATATCCAAACCGGAATCAGTTTCATCAAGCACCGCCAGCTTCGGCTCGAGAACCGCCATCTGTAGAATCTCGTTGCGCTTCTTTTCGCCGCCCGAGAAGCCCTCATTCACAGAACGCGTCATAAAGCTGGCGTCCATTTCAACAACCTTGGCGCGTTCTTTCAGGAGATCTTTAAACTCCAGTGGATCGAGCTCCTCTTCGCCGAGGTGCTTGCGCTTTTCGTTGTAAGCAAGACGCAGAAACTGCGCATTGGAAACGCCGGGGACTTCGATCGGATATTGGAACGCCATGAAGACGCCTTCGCGCGCACGCTCATCCGGCGGCATCTCGAGCAGGTTCCTGCCCTCGTAGATGACCTCACCTTTCGTGACCTCGTATGCCGGATGTCCAGCCAGAACCTTCGCCAACGTCGATTTGCCGGACCCATTTGGACCCATGATGGCGTGGATCTCACCCTTCTTCACGGTCAAATTGATCCCCTTCAGGATCTCATTGCCATCGATACCCGCATGTAAGTTTTTGATCTCCAGCACGTATGATTACTCCTAAAAATTATGAACGCGGCGACGAGGGGAAAGGAGAAACGGCGAAAATCTCCGAGTCTCCCCGTCGCCCTGTCTCCGCGTCCGATTATCCGACGCTGCCCTCGAGCTTCATTCCGAGCAGGCGTTGCGCCTCGACGGCAAACTCCATTGGCAACTGCAAAAAGACGTCCTTACAGAATCCGTTGATAATCAGCGACACAGCATCTTCCTGCGATATCCCGCGTTGCTGTAAATAGAACAACTGCTCCTCGCTAATCTTCGAAGTTGAAGCTTCATGCTCCACACTTGAGGTATTGTTCATGACCTCAATGTAAGGGAACGTGTTCGCGCCACTGTTTGAACCGATCAGCATCGAATCACACTGCGTATAATTTCGCGAGTTCTCCGCTTTCGGCATCACCTTTACAAGGCCGCGGTAGCTATTATTGGATTTTCCAGCCGCAATTCCCTTCGCAATGATGGTCGAACGAGTGTTCTTCCCCAAATGGATCATCTTGGTGCCGGTGTCAGCCTGCTGCGCATGATTGGTTAATGCGACTGAATAGAATTCACCTATTGAATTGTCGCCCTGCAAGATGCAGGACGGATATTTCCAGGTAATTGCCGAGCCTGTTTCGACCTGCGTCCATGAAATTTTCGAATTGCGACCGGCGCATTTGCCCCGCTTAGTCACGAAATTATAAATTCCGCCGACCCCTTTTTCATCGCCTGCATACCAGTTCTGCACTGTGGAATACTTAATCTGCGCATCATCGAGCGCGACCAGCTCAACAACCGCCGCGTGCAATTGGTTCTTATCAAACTTGGGAGCCGTACAGCCCTCGAGGTAAGAAACGTATGAGCCTTCCTCGGCGACTATCAAGGTCCTCTCAAACTGGCCTGATTCCGAATTATTGATTCTGAAGTAGGTTGAAAGCTCCATGGGACAGCGTACGCCTTTGGGAATGAAACAGAACGAACCATCCGAAAAGACCGCACTATTGAGCGCCGCGAAGAAGTTGTCGTTCGTAGGAACTACTGACCCCAGATACTTTCGTATCAAGTCGGGATAATCTCGAATGGCTTCAGTAAACGAACAAAAGATAACTCCGTGTTTCTTGAGCTTCTCTTTGTAGGTTGTAGCAACTGAAACCGAATCGAAAACCGCATCTACTGCGACGCCGGCAAGCTGCTTCTGCTCTGTCAACGGAATCCCGAGCTTCTCAAACGTGCGCAACAGTTCCGGATCTACTTCGTCGAGGCTGGCTTTCTTCGCCTTCTGCTTCGGAGCACTGTAGTAAATGACATCCTGGTAGTCGATTTCCGGATATGAAATGTTTGGCCAATGCTTCGGCTCAGTCATTGTCAGCCAATGCCGATAAGCCTTCAGCCGGAAATCCAACATCCAGTCAGGCTCATTCTTGATCTTAACAATCAGCCGAATCGTATCTTCCGACAAACCACGCGGAATAACATCAGACTCGATATCTGTTACGAAACCGTACTTGTATTCTTGTTTAGCTAATAGTTCTGCTGTGCTCATCTGTTATTTGTCCATAACCCTTCGAATCCGATCACGCCTGCACGCGACTTGATTCCATTCTTTGCTTTGAACCCTGAATCTTGTGAAGCACGGCATCAACATTTGCTTCCGTGCCCAGCAGTTGAGACAACGTAATGTCAGATAGCGCGTTGTCCACAATCTGATGCAGTTCTAGGATCATGGGACGAATTCCACAATCACCGTTATGCACACAAGAATCCAGAATACCCGCATAGCTCTTGCAGTGGGTCTCTACGCGTTCATCGTCCAGCACGCTTATGACCTCGTTCAGATGAATGTCCGAGGCGGGCCTGGAAAGTCGATACCCACCTTTTGTGCCGCGCTGCGACTGCACGAGTCCGGCTTTATTAAGAATCCACATAAGCTTTCCGGCATTCGCCACGGAGATGCCCTCCAGTCGCGCGATCTGGGCGAGATTCAACGATTCGCCCTGCGAGTCCGCGCGCGCAAGCTGCAAAAGGCAGCGCAACCCGTATTCTTCTTGTGCCGATATCTTCATTTGGTATTCTTCACTACTTTACAAGAGCAGTTTAACTAATCCTTACTTTTAAGTCAACATTGATAAGATGCTGGAATTCATAAGGATTAAGGGAGCTTGTGGACGGAGTTCGTAATGGTTTAGTGGGTGAAGTTGAAGTCAATAAATCCAGTGAAGCGCGCCGGTTTGCCCTCGCCTGAGACTGGTTCAAAGGACCACTGTCGAGCCGCATCTTCCGCAGCCTTCCTCAGGAGAATCGGGCCCTCGGAATGTGATACTTTTATTACTTTGCCGGTTTCATCGACAATGACGTGAACACGAACCAATCCCGCAGTGCCATTTTGTTTTGCTACGGCTGGATAACGCGGCAGGACTCTCTTCGTTGCCTTCGCATTCAACGAGCCTGTTATCGACCGGCAACATACGGGACTCTCGCTCGCCAGACTTTCCATCAAACTCAAACTGACCCAGTATCGGTCCAAGCGCTCCAGGTCGACTATTGCTTAGCTTGTCCTCCCAGGCTACCCAGGCTTTTCATTACTTGATCGCGAAAAAAACGTGTGCTTTTTTTGATCGCGGCCTCATCAAGAGTTAAAAGTCGTCGGTCGCGCATCACGATTCTACCGTTAATAATTACGGTTTGGACGTCTGAAGCTTTGGTCGCATACACAAGGTCGGAATAGATGTTGTAGAGAGGGATCTGATTGAGTGAGTCGCGTTCGACTATCACCAGGTCAGCTCGCTTTCCTTTCTCTATCGAGCCTATTTCTTTTTCCAGGTGGAGGGCCTGCGCCCCGCGAATCGTGGCGAGTTCGAAGGCTTCTTCAGCAGAGATAACTTTGGGATCGCCGCTGAAAACCTTGTGAAGCTTGGCGACCGTGTCCATTTCTTCCCACATATTCAAATCATTATTCGATGCGGCGCCATCGGTGCCCAAACCAACTCTTAAACCTTCTGCGATCATCTTCGGAACCGGGGCCACACCCGATGCGAGTTTCATGTTTGATTGGGGATTGTGAACTACACCCACGCCGGATCGTTTCAATATTCCAATCTCGCCTTCGTTTGGCCAAACGACGTGCGCGGCAATCACGCGATCGTTTAGAAATCCAATTCGATCAAGGTAATCGATGGGGCTCGCGCCCCTGGCCTTAAGGCTGTCATCCACTTCCCTTTTTGTCTCTGAGATGTGGGTGACAATCGGCGCTCCGGTTCGGTCAGAGAAAGCCCTAACGGCCTTGAGATGTTCCTCGGAGACAGTGTATGGAGCGTGCGGTGCAATAGCGGGTATGATTAATTCGCTTCCTTTCCACTTCTGAACAAATTTTTCGACATAGGCCATCGCCTGTTCATTTGTCTTGTTGTCCGCCACCGGAAAATCGATCACCGTCTCGCCCAATACTCCTCGTACACCCGCTTTAGCAGTTTCATCGGCAATCGCGTCCTCAAAGTAGTACATATCGCAATAGGTCGTTGTGCCACCGCGGATCATTTCGGCCAGACCCAATCGCGTTCCTGCACGAACAAATTCTTCCGAGAGGTTTTTCGCTTCCGCCGGAAAGATGTACTTTGTGAGCCAGTCCTGCAGATCAAGGTCGTCAGCAAGACCTCTAAACAACGTCATCGGAATGTGAGTGTGCCCGTTGATTAGCCCGGGTATAATAGTTGTTCCGCTCGCATCCACTGTCTGGGCCGCCCTGTAGTTCGCGACGATGTCTCTGTTCGAACCCACAGCCACAATGCGCCCGCCAGCCACGGCAATGCCAGCGTCCTGGATGACGCGATGGTCTTTGTCCATCGTTACGAGCGTGCCATTCAGCACGAGAAGATCCACGCGCTTCATGCGCGCTCCTTTCCGCTGCGTGGTCCGTTGTGCGGTTGCTGGGAATGCGGCGGCAAGAATCACGGCAATCAGCGTGACGATAATAAATATTTTCTTTGACATAACGTATCCGGCAATGGCTGGGCGCGGTCTAACAATTTCTGGCATGCGGTCTAATGCTTCCTAGGACTCTTTGGCGGCTCCGCTAAGAAATCGGGCGTCGAAAGCGCGCGGTAAAAGCTCTCTTATTGAAACGATCTCACTTTCGCCCCGAAGATTCGCAAGAACAATTGTCGCACTCTTACAAAACTCCCAGATGATTTGCCGGCAAGTGCCACAGGGCGGGGTTAAAGATCCAGTATCAGCAACAATCGCGAGTTCTTTAAATTGCCTTTCGCCTTCAGATAAGGCCTTCCAGATTGCCACGCGCTCGGCGCAGACGGTCAGCCCGTAACTGGCGCTTTCAACGTTACAGCCTGTGTAAACTTTCCCGGCGTCGGTCTTCACCGCGGCTCCGACAAGGAAATTTGAGAATGGGGCTATAGAGTGGAGGCGTGCCGTCTTTGCCGTTTCTATAAGTTGCTGCAAACTCTCTTCGCTCAAGATTGTCCTCCAACCGAGGTTAGAGCGCTGGCCAACCTCTCGCGAATCTTTCCGCTAATCAGATCTATGCTCACAAGATTATGACCACCTTCCGGAATGATGACGTCAGCGTGACGCTTTGACGGTTCGACAAACTGCATATGCATTGGTCGCACCGTAGCTACGTATTGTTCAATTACCGATTCCACCGTGCGGCCCCGTTCAGCAATGTCACGGCGCAGACGCCGAATAAAACGGATGTCGTCAGGAGTATCAACAAAAACTTTAACGTCCATTTGCTCGAGCAGCCGTGGGTCGGCAAAAATGAGTATGCCTTCCACGATAACAATCGGCTTGGGCTCAACCGGGCGCGTTTCATTCAATCGAGTATGTGTCTTGAAATCGTAAATCGGCAGTTCAATTGACCCGCCAGCCTTTAGCTTTCGCACGTGGTTTACAAGCAGATCGTTATCGAGCGCGTCGGGATGATCGAAGTTCGCAACCTGGCGATAGTCGAGCGGCAGATCCTTGAGATTACGGTAATAGGAATCCTGCTGAATAAAGACGACTTCGCTGGCCCTCACAGTTTCTAAAATGCGGTTGGCGACCGTGGTCTTTCCCGATCCTGTCCCGCCAGAAATACCAATTATTAGACTCAATGTTGTTTCAATTCGAATACGAAACGTTTAGACGCCGGACTTGTCCGGCGAATGATTGGACGCACAACTCCGCCCTCTAAATGGAAAATCAAACCTTAGCAGCTTCCTAACCCGGCATCTTCGAGATCAGCCGGCGAAGCAGTTGCGTAAATGTAGTTCTAACACGCTGCCCTGTCTCCATCACTTCTTCATGGTTAATCGGATGTTCACTAATGCCGGCAGCCATATTTGTTATGCAGGAGATGCCTAAAACCTTCAGGCCCATTTGACGGGCAACGATAGCCTCAGGAACCGTACTCATGCCGACAGCATCTGCTCCAAAAGCACGAAGCATGTGAATCTCCGCCGGCGTTTCATAGCTTGGGCCCGCGAGTCCTGCGTAGATGCCGCGACGCACTGTCACTCCGAGGCTGCGTGCTTCTTCGATCACGAGTTCCTGGAGCTCGCGAGAATAAACTTCCGACATGTCAGGAAAGCGCGGCCCAAAACGTTCATCGTTAGGACCTCGCAATGGATTGATTCCCATCAAGTTCAAATGATCGCTTATCACCATCAGGGCGCCTTGATTTAATTGTACGTCGATGCCTCCCGCAGCGTTCGTTAGCACCAGCGTCTTTACGCCCAGCAGCTTGAAAGTTCTGATTGGGAAAGTAACCTCCTCCAGCGAATAGCCTTCGTAAAAGTGCACTCGCCCCTGCATCGCGATAACAGGAATGCCTTCAACCTTTCCAACTACCAGGCTGCCCACGTGACCTTCTGCCGTGGAAGATACGAAGCCGGGGATTTGCTGATAAGGCATGCTAACGGAATTTTCAAACTCCTCGGCAAAAGCGCCGAGGCCGCTTCCCAACACAATGGCAATGCGCGCTTCTTCAGCAGTGCGAGAACGGATGGTATGGGCCGCCTTCTCAGCGCGCGAATAGAGATCGGATGAAGCTGGTCCTACAACCATGGTTGTGATTAGGTCAATACCGCCTGCGATAGCGGGCGGGTAACCACCGAAGCCGAAAACCACCTGCTACCGCAGCCGGTACTGACATATCCGTTGAGACGGAGGCGCTGCTCATCTTTCCTTCTGATAGGGAATCCCAATAGCCTGCGGCGGCCGCGATGATCCGATAAATCCGGCCAGGACAATAATTGTCAGGATATAAGGAACCATTTGAATAAACTGCACCGGAATATCTCCACCGGATGGCAGCTTCACCACACCCTGCATTTGAATCGAGATGGCTTCAGTGAAGCCAAACAACAGGCAGGCAAGCAACGTCTGAAAGGGTCGCCACTTGCCGAAGATCAAGGCCGCCAGCGCAATGAACCCACGGCCTGAGGTCATGTTTCGAGTAAACAACGACGACTGCCCAATAGATAGGTAGGCTCCACCAATTCCCGCGAGGACTCCCGACAACAGCACGCCCGCATATCTCATTCGTTCCACGCGAACACCCGCAGCATCCGCAGCTTCGGGATTTTCACCAACTGAGCGCAGCCGTAATCCGAACGGAGTTTTATACAGGACGTACCAGCTAATCGGCACCAACGCGAAAGCGATCACAATAGGTGTCCACGGTATCAGATGGTCTTTGGGGATTTGCGGCGTCGAACCCGAAGAAAGGAAGAAGGCGCCGCTCAGGAAAGCCGGCATGCCAATCATGAGAATGTTAATGGCCATGCCCGTAACAACCTGATCAGCTTTGTAGCGAATGCAGGCTACAGCGTGAATTGCTGCAATCAACATCCCGGCCAACATGCCGGCCACGAGTCCCACAAAAGGATTACCTGCCGCGTAGGTGACCGCCGCGGCTGTAAACGCACCGGCGAGCATCATTCCTTCCAGAGCAATGTTGATGACCCCTGACCGTTCCGAAAACAATCCGCCAAGCGCGGCCAGTATTAGTGGAGTCGACAATCGTATCGTTGACCAGACAAGAGCTATGGTGAAAATTTCTGCCATCGATTTACCCCTTTGAGGGATTTACACCTTTGAGCGCTTCAGCAAACTAAATCTGCCAAATGGACCACGCAACAGGGCTTCAGCGGCAACGAAAAGGATTACTATTCCCTGAAGCACGTCCACGATATCTTTCGTAACATTGTTAGTGAATGCATCGACAAAAATTCCGCCTCTAATGAGCATCCCAAACAGCAATGCGGCCAATAAGACTCCTACCGGATGATTTCGGCCCAGCAACGCCACGGCGATACCAGTAAAACCGTAGTTCGCGGAAAAGCCATCGTAGTAGCGGTAGCGATAACCGAGGACTTCATTGATGCCAACCATTCCAGCCAAGGCGCCGGAAATCGTCATAGCAATTATGATCTGCTTGCGAATCGAGATGCCGCCATACTCCGCCGCGGTTGGATTGGCGCCAGTTGCGCGTAGCTCGTAACCCCACTTAGTCCGCCACAAAAACAGATAAACCAGTACGCAACAGATCAGGGCCAATATGAAGGCAAGGTTTAGCGGGATTCGTTCGGGTAGTCCTGGAATGAATTTACCGAGCCGAGCAATATGGGCGCCCGCGCCAATTTGGGAAGTCTCCATGATCGGATCGCCCGGCGTCTTGTAGTGATATTGCGTGAAATAGCTGACGAGCGCGACGGCGACGAAGTTCAACATGATCGTATTGATAACTTCGTGAGAACCGAAACGCGCTTTCAATACGCCCGGAATTGCGCCCCACACGCCGCCCGCGAGAATGGCCGCCAGAAAGCACATCGGAAGAAGTATCCAGGCAGAGCGATTGGCAAAAGTGATCCCTACCCATGCGGTGGCAAATGCCGCCACATACAGCTGCCCCTCGGCACCAATATTGAGAAGCCCACAGCGGAAAGCTACCAGCACCGCCAGGCCGGTAAAGATGAGGGGCGTCGCATAAAAAAGCGTATAACCGATGCCGTCCGGCCATGAGAGAGCGCTGCCCAAAAGCAGCCTGTAGGCTTCTATGGGATTGTCCCCAATAATTAGAATGAGTATTCCACCAATCACAAAAGCTGCGAGGACGGCGATCAGCGGAAACAAAAGTTCTCGTAATAGTTTCATCGATTTTTCAGATCTTGACTCTTGAGATTCTTTGTTCTTTGTTCTTTGTTTTTGTTCTTGACTATTAACCTGGAGCCTGTAACCGCACGAAGGCGATTACTGCCAAACAAAATAACAAAGTACAAAGCTCAAAGAACAAAGTACAAAAGAAAGTAAATCGGCAAGGGACGGTCTTCTTAATGCCCCCGTGTCATCAACAAGCCAATTTCTTCTATGGTGGCACTCTTCGGATCCACGTCGCCAACAATGCGACCTTCGTGAATGATCAGCAATCTATCCGACAGAGTTGTTACTTCTTCTAGTTCAGCGGAAACAAGCAATACCGCGCAACCGGCGTCGCGCAAAGCCACCAGCTTGCGATGAATAAACTCAATCGCTCCAATGTCAACGCCTCGTGTTGGTTGCGACACGAGCAAGAGCTTGGGATGAAGGTCGAATTCACGACCAATAATTAACTTTTGTTGGTTACCACCCGAAAGTGCACGCGCCGGAAGATCGGGATTTGTGGGACGCACATCGAAGCCGGCGATGATTTCGGCGGCGCGAGCGCGAATGGCACCATCATCCAGGAACACGCCGGCAAAAGACACTATGGGTTTGCGGTAGTGCACGCCCAGTATCGAGTTTTCCGCAAGACTGAAATCAAGCAGCAGCCCGCGACGGTGCCGGTCTTCCGGAATATGCGCAATGCCGGCTTCTCGCCGCGAACGAGCGTCCAGGCGCGTTATGTCACGATCTTCAAGTCGAATCTTGCCCGTAAGCTGCGAAGGCTGAACCAGGCCCGCAAGCGCCTCGATTAATTCCGTCTGGCCGTTGCCTTCAACCCCGGCGATACCCAGGATCTCGCCCTGGCGCACTTCAAACGAGACGTTGTCGACGCGTCTGGTTCCATCCGCACTCATCACGGAAAGATTGTTAACGCTTAGTTCGGTTACTCCTACCTTTGCTTCAGGCTTCTCAACACGCAATAGCACTTCACGCCCAACCATAAGGCGCGCCAATTCAGCAGCATTGGTTTCCTTAGTTTGCAATCGACCCACGACGCGGCCGTCACGCATCACGGTGACCTCGTCCGATATCGCGAGCACTTCCGAGAGTTTGTGCGTAATGATGACGACAGTTTTTCCCTGTTCTCGCATGCGGCGCAGAATAGTGAAAAATTCGTCCACCTCCTGCGGCGTCAAGACCGCGGTTGGTTCATCGAGGATTAGCAACCGCGCATGCCGGTACAGTGCCTTCAGCAGTTCAACGCGCTGCTGCTGGCCCACGGAGAGATGTTCAACGACTGTGCCTGGATTAACGGCAAGCTTGAATTCTTCAGAAAGCTTTTGAATATCGGCCGACGCTTTGTGGAGATCGAGAGCAAGTTCGTTGCCTGGCTCGGCGCCAAGCACAATATTCTCGGCGACGGTCATCGTGGCGACCAGCATGAAGTGCTGATGCACCATGCCAACTCCGAGCGCAATCGCATCGTGTGGAGTTGAAATCTCTCTTACCCGGCCATCAATTAGAATCTCACCGCTGTCGGCCTTATAAAAACCGTAAGCGATGCGCATCGCCGTCGACTTACCGGCGCCATTCTCGCCGACGATGGCGTGAATCGTTTCCGGCTCAACCTTAATGTTGACGTGATCATTAGCGATGACGTCGCCAAAGCGTTTTGTTATGTTACGTAGCTCGAGCATCGTGCGTTGGTCTTTGGTCTTTGGTCTTCGGACTTTGGTCTTAGATTTAGGCTTTGTATTCGATTGTGCCTATGGAACGCAAATACGCATTGAGTTTTGGAGTCAGCTCATTGATTACAGGTACAAGATCACCGATCTGTTTATCGGTAAGGAGCTTTCGTTTATATGAACGACGAAGCCAATGTTGGGTCTCATACAGAGATCCGCGCGCAATTCTTATAAACCGCCGTAGGTCAGGGTCAGACCCGCGGCCACTTCCTTCCGCGATATTGGCCCCAACGCTGTCAGCAGAACGCACCAGTTGTCTGCCGACAGTTTCTTTCGCGAAAAAATCCCAGCGAACAACAATCTTCCAGATTTGATCCGCCAGCTTTTCGGACAACTTGTAAACCCGCAGCTTTTCAAAATTCGTCTTATCCATTGGTGAGGTCTCCCAGGAGATTTTGCCGGTCAAAGGTTCGAAGTATAAGAAGTCAAAAACCTAAGACCCAAGACCTAAGACCGTTTTATTTAGTCATCGCATCCGTGACCTTGATTTCACCGTTAATGATCTTCTTCCTGGCATCTTCCACTTGTTGAATCATTTCCGGCGCGATTAAATCTTTATTGTTTTCATCCATCGCGTATCCCACACCGTCTTTATCCAATCCGTAAACATGGAACCCAGCTTGAAACTTTCTATTCACAACATCTTCAACAATTGAATAGACGGCGTTATCGACACGCTTGACCATGCTCGTCAGGACGAATCCCGGCTTGACCATGTTTTGATTTGAGTCGACGCCAATAACAAAATGGGTTGCGCGTCCATTCTGTTTCCCCGCCTGTTCGACCGCATCAAAAGCTCCTAAGCCCGAATTGCCTGCGGCGGTAAAGATCACATCAGCACCTTTGCTGATTTGGGCCAGGGCGATTTCCTTGCCTTTGCCAGGATTGTTCCAAGCAGCATCAGTAACCCCGACATAGTTTGGTATGACGCGAATGTTCGGGTTGACTGCTCGTGCGCCTTCTTCATACCCCACCTTGAACCTGTGAATAAGACCAATGTCCATCCCGCCAAGAAAGCCAATCGTTCCAGTCTTCGACGTCTTCGCCGCCAACATGCCAACCAAATAGGAACCTTCGTGTTCTTTGAAAACCAGCGATGCCACATTCGGAAGATCGCTGACGCCATCGACTACAGCAAACCGAATGTTCGGATAGTCCTTGGCCACTTGCTCAATGATGGGAGTTTGCGCGAATCCTATTCCGATAATCAGGTCGTAATTGCGTTCCGCAAACGCCCGCATTGCAGGTTCAATGGAAGTAGGATTGCCCGGTTCGATATCGCGGAGAACGATGGCGAGAGGTGGTTTGCCGCAATTCGTGCCGTCCGGCCACTTGCCAGTTTCAGCGCACTTGGCGCCGGCAAAAGCCGCCGCATTAAACGATCGGTCATCCTTGCCGCCAATATCAAAAACGATACCGACATGGACTTTCGACTTGTCGTCAGCCCCGTAAGTTTTGCGGTTGCAGGCAGACCCGAAAACCGCCAGCAGACAGAGAACAAATAGCGTCGACCAGAATACAAACTTCATTGGTTAATTACTTCCCTCATAAGTGGCGGTATTTCAGTTAAAGGCTGATCGCCGACTTCGTATGCCGCCTGGATACGTTGTGCCGCTTTTCGAGCCTTTGATGCGTCGCGACAATAGATCGTTCCAAGCAACGCGTTGGCATTGAGACCATCGCCTATTTTGACCTCCGCGATGAATCCGACTGCCGGGTCTATCGTATCGTCGATGCGCACACGACCCCCCCCGATGGCGGCAATCGCGTGTCCAACTTCCGCCGTATTAACTTTAGTAACGAAACCGGAACGCGGCGATTCTACCTTAAACGATTCCCTCACTAAAGGAAGAAACTTCGCTGGTTCGTCACAAACGCGGGGCTCTCCGCCCTGTGCTTCCACATTCTTACGAAAACATTCCAGAGCCTCGCCTGAGCTGAGAATCTGCTGCAACCGGTCGCGAGCTGCATCGAGAGAATTATCAAGCCGGGAAAGAACCAGCATGTGCGCAGAAAGCTCGAGCGAGAGATCCAAGACCGGCCGCGCCCACGCGTCGAATTCGCCGCGCAACAACTCAATACATTCTTTCACTTCGAGCGAATTTCCAACGGCACGCCCAAGCGGTTGGTTCATATCAGTGAGTAGCGCCCGAGTGCGAATGCCGCAAGAGTTGCCCGTTCTAACCAGCGCGTGCGCCAAGGCTTTAGCCCGATCTTCCTCTCGCATGAAGGCGCCAGAGCCGACCTTCACGTCAATTACCAAGGCATCAAGGCCGGCGGCGCCTTTTTTCGAAATTATCGAGGCCACGATTAGAGGAATCGCTTCCACGGTGGAGGTGGCATCGCGAAGCGCGTACATCTTTTTGTCGGCAGGCGCGAGCTCCGCTGTCTGTCCTGACATTGCGCAGCCCACCGTTTTGAGCACGTTTTCGAATTCTGTCGCGCTAAGATCCACACGATAGCCGGGAATCGATTCAAGCTTGTCCAGCGTGCCTCCCGTATGGCCCAGGCCACGCCCCGAAATCATCGGCACACAAACTCCGCAGGCCGCCACCATCGGGGCAATCAAGAGCGACGTCTTGTCGCCCACGCCTCCCGTTGAATGTTTGTCGGCTTTTGGTTTTGCGATAGACGAAAAATCCAGGGTCTTTCCCGAGTGCAGCATCGCTTCGGTTAGGATCTCCTGTTCGGCATCGTTCATGCCATTCAAGTAGATGGCCATCAGCAGTGCGCTGATCTGATAGTCGGCGATTGTTCCCCGCGTAACGCCCTCGATGAAGAAGGTAATCTCCTCACGAGAGAGATGTTCGCCATCTCGTTTTCTGCGAATTACGTCCTGCGGTCTCAATCGTTGCCCCTCAAAGTAGATGTGATCAGGACGACTGCCTGAGCGGCCACGGCAAGTCCCTGACCGACCGCGTCAAGTCCTTCTCCCGTCTTGGCTTTCACACTTATGCATGAAAGTTCTACGCCCAGAACCTCAGCGATGTTTTCTCGCATCGAGAACATATAGGGGCGGAGCTGGGGTCTTTCGAGCATAATCGTGGCATCGACATTTACGATCTGAATACCGCGCTCCTGACCAAGCCACACTACACGCGAAAGCAACTGCAAACTGCTCGAATCTTTCCATTGCGGATCACTATCGGGAAAATGCACTCCCAGGTCGCCTTCGCAAAGAGCTCCGAGGATTGCATCAGCGATGGCATGCAACAGCGCGTCGGCGTCAGAGTGGCCTTCTCCGCCCCGTTCAGATGCGACGTGGACACCGCCCAGCACAAGCGGGCGCCCTTCAACCAAGCGGTGTGTATCGTTGCCGATGCCAATGCGGAACATAAACGCTAGTGGTCAGTTGTCAGTGGTCAGTAGTCAGTAATTTGAGCTTTGAACTTTGTGCTTTGTACTTTGTACTTGGTGCCTGGAACTTGGTAGACCGTATTTCAGCGACCGCGAAGTACAAAGTTCAAAGCACGAAGTTCATTTGTTTCAACATCGCTTCTCCAATCGGCAGATCTTCCTGCGTTGTGATCTTGATATTGCGACCGCTTCCTTCGACGGTGGCAATTCGTACACCAAGGCGTTCGACGAGTGAACTCTCGTCGGTCAATTCAGGATCAGAAACGTCCGCCCCTTCGTAAGCACGGCGAAGGAGTTTATAGCGAAAGCATTGCGGTGTCAGCGCATTGCGCAGTTCAGCTCGCCGCAGGGTCCTCACAACCGCTCCATCTTTGACTTCTTTAACTGTATCGACAGGAGTCGAAACCAGGATAGCCGCGCCTTCGAGGTTGGCGGCCTCTACGGTACGGGCAATCTCATCGGCAGTAACGAAAGGCCGCACGCCGTCGTGAACCGCAACGATTTCTGCCGTGACCTCGCGCACAGCTTGCAATCCGCGTAGTACCGACTCCGCCCGCGTGGAACCTCCGGGTACTACTTTTGTGAGCTTCCGCAGATTGTGTTTACCGGCAAGGGAAAGAAAACCAGTGGATTCCTGCGCGGGTAGGACCACAATAATTTCTTGAATGACGTTACACTGCTCGAATGCTTTGAGGGTATGGAAAATAATGGGAATGCCCGCTAGCTCCAGAAACTGCTTCGGCCGCTTGCCCGCCATCCGCGTGCCCTGCCCGGCGGCGGCAATGATCGCGACATTCATAAAATAGCGACAGATGACCAGCAATGAGTGACTAGAAGACTCATCTCACAGGGTAGGGGTAGTGATTGTTACGTTCTGAAGGTAATAACTAATGAGTGACAGAACGACTGCCGTCTACTGGCGGTCACTCATCACTTATCACATTTACGATTCCGTTATGGGTTCACTGTCGGTGATGCGGACCGGCATTGGTCCGTTCCGGGAATCGCGCGACTGGCGCCGCACTGAGCCGTTAATACGATGTTCGCCACTCGTCAGTCCGGTCTCGGGCTCTTCCCAAAGACGTCCGAAGATCATCTTTCCGGCAGTTGTCTGAAGCACGCTGGTTACCGCGATGTCGGCATTCTTGCCAATAAGCCTGCGCGCGTTATCGACCACGACCATTGTTCCATCGTCAAGATAGGCCACGCCCTGATTGTATTCCTTGCCTTCTTTCAAAATGAACACGCGCATCGCTTCGCCTGGAAGCACCACTGGTTTCAGAGCGTTTGCCAGCTCATTAATATTGAGCACGCACACGCCGCGTAGTTGCGAGACCTTGTTGAGGTTGAAATCATTGGTCACGATCACGGCATCGAGTTGTTTGCCCAACTCAATCAGCTTCAGATCAACTTCGCGCACTGCAGGAAAATCAGTTTCGACAATTTGTATGTCCAGCGAACTGTTGTTTTGCAAACGGTTGAGCATATCGAGCCCACGCCGGCCACGCTGACGTTTTGATGAATCCGGAGAGTCGGCTACCTGTTGCAGCTCACGAAGAATGAAGTGGGGAATGATTAGGGAACCTGTGAGGAAGCCTGTTTCAGCAACGTCGGCGATGCGGCCATCTATGATTACGGAGGTGTCGAGAATCTTCAGATCCCGGCGTGAAGCTTTGTCAGTAAGTATCCCACCGAGGGCCGAGAGCTCAAGATAGTCGCCTTTAGCAGCTCCGACCATCAAGCCCACATAGGCCATAAAGAACGTCAAGGCTAGAGTCAGAAAAGTTTTGACTTCAGGAGCCACCGCCGGCGATTCCTGCCGGCTAATCAAAGATCCAATTAGAAAAGCGCCGACTATTCCCATAATCGAGCCGACAGCGGCCCCGATCAGGGTTTTTAAAGTCGCGCGCCTGATTCTTCGTTCAAAGAGAATTATGCAGATTCCGATGACGGCGCCTACGGCCGCGGAGATCCACGGATCGCCGCCAACGGGTTTAAGAACGTATCCAGAGGCGACGAGAATTCCAGTAAAAATTAACCTTATAATAACTACATCCGCATGCATGACGCCGGGAATCTTATCATGCCCTAACCAGCCCGTCATCAAAAACCTCTTGCAGGCAGTCAATTACAGTGAGAAATGGCCCGCGCGAGTTAAGGCTGAAGAAGGGATGACCGAAAATTGGCCAGGGGACGTGTTCGGATGAAGGCCTTTTGCAAGCCTCCATCCGAACCTGTTGGCTTCTACCTATTGTCAGGATAGAGGATCCGGGCGCTGAAGCTACCACTGTTATCGCTGTAGTTGTCGTCGTTAACTAGAAGGAACAGCCTTCCGTCAACCGGAGTAGTGAAGGTTAACTGGCTGCCCACATAGAATGGTTGTGACGTTTGGCCATTACTCGAAAGGATGGAACCAATCAATGCGCCGACACCCGCCGTTGACACGGGGTAAGCTGTAGCACCGAAGACCGCACCCGCGCTTTGACGACCACCCTCTGGAGAAACAACTCCCGCGCGCCGGCCTGCCGTAACATTTCCCGTCGCGGTGATGGTGACTTGATCACCGGCGCGCAAGTCGATACCAGTGTCCGCTCCGCGCTGCTGGTTGCCCTGCACAGCAACAATCCTCTCCAGCGTTCGACCGGTCCGGCGGGGATTAGGGTTGTACGGATCCCTGTTTGGGTTGTAATCGACTGGCTGTCGCGAACGAGTTGGAGCCGGTCCGGCTCCTGACTCGCCTGGCAGCGAAAACGGATCATAGCTATTGTCGTCCGGATTTCGATTGTCATCGGTTCTCGCCATCGCCGTCAAATCAACCTCTTTCCGTATCCGCACGCTGTAGGCTCCGCGAGCGTCGGTGTAAGAGCCGCGGTTAGCGGTTAGATAGAGACGACCATCACGGTCAGCCACAAATTCACGGCCCGCGCCAATCTCGATAATGGGCGAGTCCGAGTTGTTCCCAATCACTCCGATTAGGACGCCTTCCGCAGCTCGCGGTAAGGGCGAATTGGGATCGGTCGTTGTTAAGCCGACGGGAGTGATGCGCGAGCGCCCTGCATAGATCGTTCCCGACGCGTCAATTCGCAATCTCTCGCCACGTTTGACATCAACTCCGCTGTCAACCCAATTTGAACCAAGCGAAACATCCACCGTACGCGTTTGGTAGCGCGCATCATCCAGCGAACGGCCCTCAATTTCAATGCGATCAATGTCGCGTGGTCGAAGGAAAATTACTTCGCCGGCGCTGACCGTGCGAGTAGTGCTGGTAGATGCAGACCCTGTGCGGTTGTCGGTTGGACGTACGGGCAAGGTGGCACCGGCAGTCAGTTGCACGGCAAACCTGCCGTTAATGTAGCCAAGCACCGTACCTCGCAGCGTTGTTCCACCGCGCAGATAGATAGTGTCGGCCGCGGCTAGCGAGACGGCCGCCAGAGTAATTACTAAAGCAAAAATAATCTTTTTCACGGTCATTCTCCTCACGCGTTAAGATTCTTAGAAACTCTAATAGTCTTTCAATGCGACTAAGGGGCGACGCACAAACAAGACCTTTTTGATATTGCATGCTGCTCATTCGAAGCAGCTTGGCTCAAGGGGGCCTTAAAATTCGGCAGAGTTGAATAGTGCAGAGGTTGTCTGCTATTTGGGAACTGCTAACAGGGTACACCCAAGGGGAACGACGAGCAAGTGGAACGACGGGCAAGGGGATCTAATGATGAGTGGTGGTTAGTAGCACGACAGCCACCAATGCGCAACTTTCGCGAGATCCGACAAAAGTGCCGTAGGCACGAAATGTTTATAGAAAATCCGTGGTCATCTATTTCCGAACACTTCGAAGCGAGCGAAATGCGACATTTCGTTCGCTTCGAAGACTGCCAGGCGTATTACTTACGAGGCTATAAACATTTGGCCGCTGCGCGGCTGCTTTTTCTGACCACGTGCTGAAGCCAGGGACTAAAGATTGGTTGTTCGGCTGCACTATTATCTCCCTCAAGGCGGGGTTGCTCCTCCAGCATTTACCGGTGGCCTAACAGTTACCGCTGGGATGTTCTGGTCCCTTACGAGCTGGTTAAATGCCGGCACATCGTTCTTCATGATTTGAGTCAGCTTTGCTAATTGCGAATCGATCTGCACTACGAGCTCGTCGTAAACTGCATACGATTGATCGGCCGGGGCGGCATCAGCGCTGGATACGACCCCCGCCAGCGCAGCAAGCTTATTGTTGAGCCGAATCGGATAGTTCAAAGGATCCTGACTGCTCTGGTTTTTTGTTTGATACAAGCTCTCCTCGACGGCGGTGAGGTTTTTCTTCAGTGCCGTCGCAGCATCGTTTATTACTTTGAAACTGGGCTGGCCCGCGACTCGTTTCAAAAGATCATCCACCTGCTTACGAACGTCGCGGATTTGAATTATCGCATTATGAGTTTCCGTGACCTTGTCGCGAATTTTTAGACCAAGCTCAAACTGTTTTGCGTAGTCGCTCGGTGAAGTTGCCAAACGGGGGTCGGGTTTCACATCGAAGTTTTCAGTCATGGTTTTACCGTCAACCGTAAGCCTAACTTGATACATGCCGGGCACGACGCGCGGACCGCGCATGGCGCCGGCCCACAAGATCATTCCCGCAAAACGGACCGAATCGGGATAGCGCAAGTCCCATACAAAACGGTTTAAGCCTGCGTCTGTTGTTACGCGCGGCTGACGTCCTGCACCAAACGACTCCGACTCTTCACCTGACGGAGCCTGCGGTTCTTCGGGCGGCGTTTGCACTTCGGCCGTACCAGGTGCAGGTGTGGGTGAAGGCTGCGCAGTAGCCTGCAGTGACGCAGTTGGGGATGGCGGGGAAGATGGTTCGGATGATCCAGCTAATCCTTCGGCCGATGATGTCGATGATATTTGCGGAGAGGGTCGCGAAGAAGCCTCTGCCTTCGGCGCTTTGGCTGTAAACTTTTGAATGGATTTGCCCGAGGAGTCGAGGAATTCCAACACGACGTCAGTTGTCGGTTTAGACTTTAGCGAGTAATAGACAACTGCCCCGTTAGGTGGATTTCGTCCGATGGTCGACGTGGCTGGAAGTTGAAACCCGCCACCGCCTTGCATGCGATAAGGGTTTTCCGGCTGAAAAAGTTTCGTCTGCTTCACAGCGTTCGTTCCACCTGCGTCCATCAACTGGTGAAGTAGCGGCAGGTCGTCGAAGATCCAGAAGGAACGCCCTTGCGTCGCAGCAACCAGGTCCTTTTCACGTTTATGGATTGCCAGGTCGGTGATGGGAACCACTGGAAGATTGAACTGCATTGGCTGCCAGCTCGCGCCGTCATTGAATGAAACATAGATGCCTGTTTCGGTTCCCGCGTAAAGCAAGCCGGGCTTGTTTGGATCTTCGCGGATCACGCGCGTGAAGGCCGTGTTTGGAATCCCATCTGTGATCTTTTTCCAGGTCTTGCCGTAGTCGGTCGTCTGGTAGAGATACGGCTTGTAATCGTCCCACTTGTACATCGTCGCGGCGACGTAGGCAGTTGACGGATCGTTGGGCGAGGCCTCGATAGAATTAATCTGAATCCACTCCGGCATCAGGTTGCCTGGCGGAGTTACGTTGCTCCAGTTCTTACCGCCGTCGCGAGTGACCTGTACCAATCCGTCGTCTGAGCCGGTCCAGATCACACCTTTTTGGACCGGCGATTCCATAACCGTAAAGATCGTGTCGTAGTATTCAATGCTGGTGTTGTCTTTGGTGATTGGACCACCAGACGGACCCTGCTTGGATTTGTCGTTCCGAGTGAGGTCAGGACTAATCACTTCCCAGCTTTGTCCCTCATTCAGCGATCGGAAAAGGACGTTCCCTGCCGCATAAAGTGTGTTTTGATCGTGGGGTGAAAAGAGGATGGGAAAGTTCCACTGGAATCGGTACTTCAAAACATCAGCGCCTGCGCCCATAGGATTGTTAGGGTAGGGAGATACGTCGCGCAGTTGGCCGGTGTGATGGTCGTAGCGAGTAATCAACCCGCCATACGAACCCGCGAAAACAATCTGAGAATCTTTCGGCGAAGGAGCAATCCAGCCAGACTCGCCGCCGCCGACGTCGTACCAGTCTTCTCTTCTGATACCGGCATCTGTGGTGCGGCTGGCAATGCGAACCGTCGAATTATCCTGCTGCGCGCCGTAGATGTTGTAGGGAAACTCGTTATCCAGAGCGACCCGATAAAATTGCGCGGTAGGCTGGTCTTGCTCGCTCCAACTCTTGCCTCCATTGAATGAAACGTTTGCCCCGCCGTCATTGCTGTTTATCATTCGATTGGGGTCGTCGGGCGCAATCCAGAGATCGTGGTTGTCACCATGAGGCACCGAGAGCGAATTGAAGGTCTTGCCTGCGTCGTTTGATTTATAGAAGCCAGTATTCAGTATATAAACCGTATCGGCGTTTTTGGGATCCGCGTAAATGCGCGAGTAGTACCAGGCACGCTGTCGCAGCCGGCGCTCGTCGTTAACTCTGGTCCACGTTTTCCCCGCATTGTCCGACCGAAAGACGCCTCCATCTTCCGCCTCAACGATTGCCCAGAGCCGATCAGGATTTGCGGAGGAGACGGCTATGCCGACAATTCCGATCATGCCTTTCGGCAATCCCGGATTACGCGTGATGTCGGTCCAGGTGTCGCCGCCGTCAAGCGATTTAAAAATCCCACTGCCCGCGCCTCCACTCTCGAGCGTCCACGGTTTTCGATAAACTTCCCAAAAGCCGGTGTAGAGAATATTTGCATTGGTGGGATCGATAATGAGATCGGAGGCGCCTGCTTTGTCGCTGCGATAAAAGATTTTCTGCCAGGTCTTGCCGCCGTCCTTTGAACGAAACACTCCCCGTTGTTCGTTTGGTGCCCATACATGTCCCTGAGCAGCAACGTAGACGATATCCGGATTCTTTGGATTCACACGTATCCGCGAAATTTGGCGCGTATCTTCAAGTCCCACCCGTTTCCAGGTCTTTCCCGCGTCGGTAGATTTGTAGACGCCGTCGCCATGCGAGACATTACCGCGTATCGGCGATTCTCCCATGCCAATGTAAATTGTGTTGGGATCGGAATCCGACAAACCAATCGCACCGACTGAGCCAGTTCCAAAAACCGAGTTATCGCTGATTGGTTCCCAGTTAATGCCGCCGTCGACGGTCTTCCAAACTCCGCCACCCGTGGCGCCAAAATAATAAACCAGCGGTTGCGAGACGACTCCGCTCACAGCAGTCACGCGCCCCCCACGAAACGGGCCAATCAATCGCCATTGGAGGGCCTTAAGTGGATCAGAATCGCTAGCTGCCGCTGAGGCCGTTGTAGTTTGTTGGCCCTGAACTGAATTAGAAACCACCAGCAAAGCCGCCAGCAGGAAAATGAATAGCAGGCAGCAGACAGACGCTCTATTCGTCTTGAACATTCTCAGAGACTCCTTTAACTTTGGCGCGATGGAATGTTGGAACGGTTTGGGAATAATATCAATTGGAATAGTCTTCTGTCGCATGGTGCTCGATTCTGGTTTAGTTTGAACCGAACCTTATTTAGTCGTTCCAGTTTAAAGGGCCACTGAGTTTTGACCCCTCGTGCAGGACTGCAGCGCGTACCAGGTCTTTGAAGGATTGTTCGTCTTGGCACGTTACCGTGACTGAGTGCAGCCTACTATCATGAAAGTGGATTGAGTAGTTAGAGCCTGTGGAGATTATCTTGCCAACGTTTAGCTTGAAAGGGAGTATTTTCGCCTTCCAGAGTTCGTCAAGTGCCTTCTGTGCCTCTAACGTCAGATCGTCGGGTCTCAATGCCGGCCTCCCTGTTTTGGTTTGGAAGGTATTTTAGACAGATTGGCAGGATGCTTCTATAGGGAAAAATATTACAATCCCTGACGCCCAAAACTTAAATTCTCGGCCTGCGGTTAAATGGTACAGAGTCGAAGCGCCACGAGGTCACAGAGAAAAGCTTACGTTATCTTGCTTTGCGAATCTTGTTTGGGGACTTTGCGGTTCAAAACTGTAATAAGAGGAATTACTATGATCTCTCGCATAACGCAAATGTTTGGTTTCCTGTTCACATCGATCCTGGTCTTCTCTTCTTTTGCTGCGCAAGAGAGAAACACAGCGCCCCCAATTCCTGAAAACTTTTACTCAGCTCTGCAATGGCGCTGCATTGGCCCGCATCGGGGTGGCCGGGTGCTTGCAGTATCGGGAGTTCGCGGCGAGCCGGAGACATTTTACTTTGGCGCGGTCGGGGGCGGAGTTTGGAAAACTACGGATGCCGGCCGCACCTGGACGCCCATCTTTGATAGTCAACCGATTGCTTCGATCGGCGCACTCGCTGTTTCAACTTCTAATCCAAACATAATCTATATCGGAACTGGCGAAGCCGACATGCGCTCCGACATTTCGTTCGGGGCCGGGGTGTACAAATCCACGGATGGGGGGCAGAACTGGACCTACTTAGGACTGAGAGATACTCGGCAGATCGGTCGTATTTTGGTTGACCCTCACGATCCTGAAATAGTGCTTGTCGCCGCTCTCGGCCACGGCTTTGGCCCAAACACACAGCGAGGCGTTTTTCGTTCTAACGACGGTGGAAAAAGTTGGACACGCGTTCTATACAAAGAGGAAAACACCGGCGCGATTGATCTCGCTTTCGATCCTGACAATTCACAGGCAGTTTATGCCACGCTGTGGAACGTGCGCCGCCCTGCGTTTAGCGCTTACGCTCCTATCACGGGCCCGGGCGGTGGTCTTTACAAGTCTACAGATGGCGGTGTGACCTGGCGGGAGTTAACCGGTCATGGTTTGCCGGCTGTGAAACTTGGCCGCATTGGCGTGGATGTTGTAGCAGGCCAGCACGGCAAACGGGTGTATGCACTCATCGATGCGGGTAACGCCAGTGGGCTTTATCGCTCAGATGATGGCGGCGACAATTGGAGTGTTGGCAGCACTGAACCGCGAATCCTTAGCCGAGGTTGGTATTTCGGGGAAGTTAGAAGCGATCCCAAAAATCCCGACGTGGTCTATGTTTCAAACGTCTCGCTTTATCGTTCTTCAGATGGGGGCAAGACTTTCAAGGCAATCAAAGGCGCGCCCGGCGGTGATGACTATCATTCTCTCTGGATCGATCCTCAAGACCCTCAACGTATGATTTCAGGCGTCGATCAGGGCACGATTGTCACCGTGAATGGCGGTAAGACGTGGAGCAGTTGGTACAACCAACCTACAGCGCAGTTCTATCACGTTGCGGTCGACAATCAATTTCCTTACTGGGTCTATGGCGCGCAACAAGACAGCGGGACGGCGGCCGTGATTAGTCGGAGCGACTACGGACAAATTACGTTTCGTGACTGGCATCCGATCGGCACCGGTGAGAGCGGTTACATACTTCCCGATCCCGTCAATCCGCAAATTGTTTATGGAGGAAGCACAGGCGGAGAGCTTTACCGTTTCAATACTAAGACCGGGCAGGTCGAAGATGTATCGCCCACACCCGCGGAGGTTGGAATGAAGGTGCGGCATCGTTATCCATGGACCACGCCGATCGCCTTCTCACCACAGGCGCCACACGCGCTCTATCAAGCGTCACAGTTTCTTTTCAAAACCGGAGACGGCGGGAAGACGTGGGAAATTATTAGTCCAGACCTCACCTTACGCCCGGGTGAAAAAGAGGACGACGCGCAAGGCGTTATCTATACGATTGCCCCGTCGCCAACTGCCGCGGGAACAATTTGGGTGGGCAGCGACAATGGTTTAGTGCAACTGACCAGGGACGAGGGCAAGACATGGAACGAAGTCTCACCGCCAGACTTGGCGCCCTGGAGCATGATCAGTCTCATCGATCCCTCTCCGCACGATACGGCGACAGCCTACGCGGCAGTTGACCGGCATCAAATGGATGACATTAGACCCTATGTCTATCGCACTCACGATTTCGGCAAAAGCTGGACGAAGATCACGGACGGAATTCCCGAGACTGCCTACGTGCATGCTGTGCGGGAAGACCCCATTCGTAAAGGCTTACTTTTTGCTGGTACTGAAACCGGAGTATACGTTTCTTTCAACAATGGCGATCTCTGGCAACCGTTGCAACTCAATCTGCCGGTCACGCCGATTCGTGATCTGGTGATCAAAGGGAACGATCTTGTTGTTGCCACACACGGCCGTTCCTTCTGGATCCTGGATGACATTTCGCCTCTGCGTGAATTGAATTCACAGCTTGCGGCGGCGAGGGCGCACCTATTTCCTCCAGCTACAGCGATTCGGATCAGAAAAAATGAAAGTCACGATACGCCTCTGCCGCCGGAGACACCTGCCGGAAAGAATCCCCCGACCGGCGCGATTATTGATTACAGTTTGAAATCAGTGCCATCAGAGGTAATTCTCGAAATCCTCGATACCGCCGGGAACGTGGTTAGAAAGTTTTCCAGCAACGATCAGGCACGAAAGATTGATGACACCCAATCGTTTCCAACCTATTGGTTCAATCCCCCGGCACCATTATCGAAGAAGGTCGGATTAAACCGATTCGTCTGGGATTTGCGTTACGAACGCCCGCAAGCGTTACGCTATGGATATAGTATTGCGGCTGCTTATGGCGAAGACGCGATCATGGTTCCACAGGGACCATTGGTTTTGCTGGGCACTTACCAGATAAAACTGACTGCCGATGGTCGCACCTACACAGCGCCTCTGGAAGTCAGGATGGATCCGCGCGCAGAAGTTTCGCCGATCGCGCTGAGTCAACAGCTTGCGCTGGAGATGAAGATCATCGAGGGAATGAAAGAAAGCTACACGGCTGTACAACAGATCCGCGACATACGTAGTCAGTTGAAAGATCTGCAGACGAAATTGAAACCGGGTACGAGTTCGAAAGCACTTCTCGACGCTATTAATATTATGGATGCGCGCGCAGGAGAATTGCTTGCCGTTGAGCAACAATATCCACCCGTTGGTGTTGTGTCAGTCGCGTCGTTGAATACGGCGTTTGCTTCACTGCTGCCTTCAGTTGACGGCTCAGATTCAGCACCGACAGCTCCAGCAACTAACGCGGTAACTACTTACCGCGAACTGCTCGATCAGCAACTGGCAAAATGGGCTGCACTGAAAGGAAGCGACTTGCCGGCATTGAATGCACTTTTGCGGCAAAGGCAGATAGCAACGATTACGATTAAAGAGCAGTAAGGTCGAGCATCCAATTCATCGAAGGAAATCTAACCGCAAAGGGCGCCAGGGGAACTCGCAAAGGAGTGCAAAGAATTCTTTGCAATCTTCGAATGCTCTTTACTCGACGCGGCTTTGCCGCCTGATGTGCGGAAGGTCTATGACCTTCCGGGATGCTTCTCTCAATGATTGGGGCTGCGCCCCAACGGCCGGGTGTTGACCCGCAAGGAAAACCAACGACGCGCAGGCGTGGGCGTGCAGCCGGAAAGTCTTGGGAAGTTGTAGAAAAATGCTCATAGGAACAGTTCAACAAATCTGGCGCTATCCGGTAAAGTCGATGTCCGGTGAGAAGCTCACGGAATGTTCTGTCCATTCCCTGGGAATACCAGGCGATCGTGGTTGGGCCTTGCGTGATGAAGCAGCAAAAGAGATAACCAATGGAAAAAGAATTCCGATGCTGATGCAGTGTGCCGCGCAATATCGCGAGCAGCCTGACGAGAACTTTATTCCAGATGTGGAGATCAGCTTTCCCGACGGCACGCGAATCAGAAGCGACGATGCCCAGGTAAACGTTCGCTTGTCAGAAGTATTGGGAAAAGAGGTAACGCTCTGGCCACTTCAGCCCGCCAGCAACAAAGCTCATTACCGCAGAGCGAAGTTTAGCTCGCGCATTGCCGGGAGGCTTAGCCAGTTCGGCGGATTTCGATCAATGCTGCCGGCACTGACAAGCTTTGGAAGCATGAACGTCGCCCTGCGGGAGGTGTTTAGTCGTGAGGCTGATGAGCCCATCCCCGATATCTCGATTCTTCCCCCCGAGGTGCTGGAGTTTACCTCTCCACCCGGCACGTACTTCGACGCCTTTCCCATTCACCTGCTCACAACCGCTGCGCTTGAGGCGATGTCGCAACACAATCCTGCAGCCGTTTGGGACGTCCGGCGATTCCGGCCAAATTTTCTGATCAAGACGGAAAACGGTATTAAGGGACTAGTTGAATCAGACTGGGCCGGAAGAACGCTGCGTATTGGGACTGTCGAACTGAAATGCGAAATACCTACCGCCCGCTGCGGCATGACAACGCATGCGCAATCGGATCTTCCAAAAGATCCGAGCGTCTTGCGCACGATTGTTAAAGATGCGGACCAGAATTTGGGAGTCTATGCGAACCTCATCAGCGGCGGCAAAGTGTCCGTAGATGATCGAGTGGAGTTGGTCTGAGATAAGAACACGCCGGATCAATTGTTCACGGCACTTGGCTCCGTTAGGAGCCAAATGTCTATAGAGCCAGGACAGGGTTTGCAGTTAAACATTTGCGTCCTAACGGAGGCGGACAGTGGAATTACCAACTCTGGATCTCTGCCACCGAAATGAATGGGGGTGCAATACTAAAACAACTCTTCGAGCGCCTCTTCTACTGATTTCACACCGACGACTCTAACCCCCATCAAGCGTTCGAGGCCTGACGTGTTCGATCCGGGCATTACAATCTTTTTGAAACCCAATGCCTGCGCCTCGCGCGCACGAACTCCAGCCTGCGCAGTGCCGCGCACCTCTCCGGTTAAGCCCACTTCACCGAACACCGCCGTCTGCGGATCAATCGGAACACTTTTGAAACTTGATGTAATCGCCGCAACAACGCCAAGATCGACCGCCGGCTCATCCACTTCAAGCCCTCCCGCAATATTGACAAAGACATCATCTCCTAACATCTGAAGGCCCACACGCTTTTCCAGCATAGCCATCAAAAGCGCTACGCGGTTCTGATCCACACCTTGAGTCATGCGCCGGCCCGTGCCGTATTTCGTTTCCGACACTAGCGCTTGAATCTCCACCAGCAGCGGCCTTGTGCCTTCCATACAAGCGGTAACGACCGAACCGGCTACGTTCTGAGGTCGCTCCTGCAAAAACATCTGCGAAGGATTCGCGACGGGCACGAGTCCGGCCCCGGTCATTTCAAATATTCCGATTTCGTTGGCCGCGCCGAAGCGATTTTTGACGGCGCGCACAATCCGGTGGTTGTGATGACGTTCGCCTTCAAAATAGAGGACGGTATCAACCACGTGTTCGAGGGCCTTGGGCCCGGCAATCGATCCATCCTTGGTGATGTGACCAATCAGGAAAACGGGGATGGTGCGATTCTTTGCCAGTAGCAGAAACTGGTGGGCCGCTTCCCTCACCTGCGACACCGATCCTGGGGCAGACTCAATCATCGCGGAGAAGACAGTCTGAATGGAGTCAATAACAATGGCCGTGGGACTAAGTCGCTCAACCTCATGAAAGATATTTTCAAGATTTGTTTCCGGCAGCAGGTAAAGATTTTTAGCTTTAATTCCCAGACGCTCGCCGCGGAGTTTAATTTGTCTTTCAGACTCTTCGCCTGAAACGTAGAGCACGGTCCCGTCTTTTTCGCTCAAACGATCGGCGACCTGTAGCAACAGCGTACTCTTGCCAATACCCGGGTCACCGCCAATCAGCACCAGCGTTCCCGGAACAATGCCGCCGCCAAGCACGCGATCGAATTCAGTCACGCCCGAGGAAATGCGCGTTTCGTCCTGCGATTCGATTTCGGAATAAGCCACAGCCTGAACATCGCGGAGCTTGAATCCATTGCGAGTCGCTCCTTTTTTCGTCGTCCGCGCGCGCTCCTCGACAAGCGAGTTCCACTCGCCGCATTCCGGACATTTTCCCAACCACTTGCGCGATTGGTGTCCGCAATTCTGACAGGCGAAGATTATTTCAGGATTTTTCTTCAAAGGTGGATTTGAGAACGTTCATAGAGATCCATAAGCGCCGAAAGCGCGGAATGCAATAGCCAGGGGCAAGCGCGTAGCGCGTGGCCCTGGGTCGCGACATCAAAAAATCAGGCGCTCTGTAGGAGCGCAATAAATTCAGAACCTACTATTTCGCCCCTTCAGAGCTCGGGTTGTTAAAAACCAGTACCAGGGGCGACGCGCTGCGCGCCTCCACTCCAGCGGGGTTGCGCCCCGTATTCTGGGGCGTAGCCCGCGAAACCGAACTTCGCCGGAAGGTCATAGACCTTCCGCACATCGGACGGCATAGCCGCAAAGCCTACAGCAGCGCTTTCACATTTTCCACGGGACGTCCCAATACAGCACGACTGCCGCGTTCGACAATTGGCCGTTGAATCAAGTCAGGATGTTTGACCATTTGCGAAATGATCTCATCGTCCGTGAATTCTCCCGCGCTCAAACCGAGTTCTCGATAAAGTGGTTCGCTGGTGCGCAAGAGATCGCGCGGCTTGATCTTCATCTTCTGAATCAGTTCAGAAAGCTTCTTCTTTGTGAGCGGCTGGGTGTAGTAGTTAACCTTCTCAAATGAAACGCCGCTCTCCCGGAGCAGCTTGTCCATCTCGCGACACTTCGTTCAAGTTGGTTTCTCGTAAATAATAATCTTCTCGCTCATAGATTCCTGGTCTTTGGTTTTTGGCCTTCGGTCTTTGATCTTTGGTCTTGGCGAGGGCCAGCGGATTTAACTTCTGGCTTGAGAGCTTCGATTTCTGCAAAGACCAAAGTCCTAAGGCCAAAAACCTATTACGGAAATATTCCCCTTACGCGCGTCGCTTCCGCAACACGATCTACCGCCAGGATGTAGGCCCCGGTTCGCATGTCAGTGTCGTAGCGTTGCGCCGTCTGATAAACCGCATTGAAGGCTGTACGCATTGTCTGCTCCAGCGTCTCGTTGATCTGTTTCTCCGACCAGAAAAACGAATACTGGTCCTGCACCCATTCGTAGTAACTCACGGTGACGCCACCGGCGTTGGCTAGAATATCGGGAATGAGAAAAACACCTTCATCGGCCAGCACCCGATCGGATCCAGGCGTGGTTGGTCCATTGGCCAGCTCAGCAATGATCTTTGCTTTGACCTGTCCAACATTCGCCATCGTGATTGCGTTTTCCAACGCCGAGGGCAACAGAATGTCACAGTCAACACCCACCACGTCTTCAGGCGAGATCGCCTTAGTGCCGGGGAGGCCGGCTAACGATTTGGTCTCCGCCTTGTGACGCAACGCCGCAGGAATGTCGATGCCACTTTCAGAATACAACCCTGCTTTTGAATCACAGGCTGCGACTACTCGCGCACCATCGGCCGCAACCAGGCGCGCGATATTCGCTCCTGCATTCCCAAATCCGTGCACTGCCACGCGTGCTCCTTTGAGTTGGATACCTTTTACCTTGCAGGCTTCGCGCAATGCGTAGAGGCAACCACGCGCGGTCGCCTCGCGGCGTCCTTGTGAGCCACCCAACGAGATTGGTTTGCCGGTAACAACGCCAAGCTCAGTGTGGCCGCGGACCATTGAGATGGTGTCCATGATCCAGGCCATCGTTTGTTCGTCGGTGTAAACGTCTGGCGCAGGAATATCGCGGTCAGGTCCGATAATAGGGGCAATCTCAAAAGCATAACGACGCGTCAAACGTTCCAACTCGTTCATCGAAAGGCTTTTCGGATCGCAGATTACCCCGCCTTTGCCGCCACCATAAGGAATGCCAACAGTAGCGCACTTCCAGGTCATCCAGGAGGCCAACGCTTTCACTTCATCCAGAGTAACGTTGGGGTGATAGCGTATCCCGCCCTTGCAAGGTCCGCGCGCGATATTGTGCTGAACTCGATATCCCTCGAAGACCTGGACATCGCCGCCATCCATTTTTACCGGAATGGAAACTATCAACTGCCGCTTTGGGCTACTCAAAACGGCGCGCGTTGAATTGTCCAGTTCCAGATAGTCGGCGGCACGATCGAATTGCTGCCTGGCGATCTTAAATGGGTTGAGTTCTTCCTGAAGAGCCTCTCTGGTTGCCATTCGTTTCTCTCCTGAAAAGATGGATGCGAGAGCAATCGTACCAGTGGCCAGTTCCAAGTTCCAAGTTCCAGTTTCAGGCTCTCACTTGCTTAAAGCATTCACTTCAGAACCGCGAGCGGACCGGGGAAAGCCGCAGCCCGCTTGGGGTGGTGGTAGCGACCGGGTTGTAGCGCGACCGAATGATTGTGTCATGACGCATAACCCGGTCGCTACCGCTCCCTGTTCTTTACCGTACAGCCTGGTATTTGAAACTTAGACTTAAACCTGGAACTTCCCTCGACAATTCGGAGTCTAACGTAATCGAGTAAGCTCCTGCGACCCGAATGGCACCGGCATGGGAGGAAAGATGTTTAATAACTTGATTGAATCGAGCTCGCACGCACGCGAATTCAAGCGCCGAGGGTCGTTCGTTCTCTTTACCACCGCAACCTATGCTTTGCTCTTCGTGATCACAGGTGTGATAAGCATCTATGCATACGATGCGCGCCTGGACGATCAGAACACTGAGATCGTTACGATGCTGACCCCGGTGGAGCTCGCAACTGTAAAACCTGCGCCAGTTACGCACAGCGCCGGACCGGCCAGGGGCAACAGCAAGCAAAACTATGCGGAGCGCGCAATTGCGATGACCAGTGTCAATCGTCCTGACGTGGCGCCCGAAAAGACCTCGGCGAAGCCAAATACAAACCTTCCGATTCCGGATTCGGGCTTGTACAAAATCACTGGAAACGACTACAACCCCGGAGTGCCACGTGGATCCGGTAGTTCAGGAAATGGAAGCGGCAATGACTCGAACGGCGGCGGTGCGCCTGTCGTTGAAATCGGCGCGCCGCCGGCTGCGCCAGTTATTCAAAAGCATGTTCCAAAGGTCGTGAGCAAGGGAGTCGTTACCAGTGAAGCTCTCTCGCTACCCAAGCCGGCTTATCCTCCCTTGGCGAAACAGATGGGCGTACAAGGCACGGTTAGCGTGCAGGTGCTCATTGATGAGACGGGGAAAGTGATCTCAGCAAAAGCGATTTCCGGTCATCCGGCGCTTATGAGTGCTGCTCAGAGGGCAGCTCTTGAAGCACGCTTCTCGCCGACGCTGCTCAGCGAACAGCCGGTAAAAGTTTCAGGAGTTATCACCTACAACTTCGTGCTGCAATAGAAGCAGAACAGGATCTCCGTATCCGATAACCGTGACCGATCTCGATCAACTCGTTTGATGTGCCTACCGAAATAAAGAGGTACGCGGCTCTTCCGACTGGCGTAAGTCCTCCGGGACAGCGTTCAGAGAACGGAGCGTCTTTGCATGGCTGTCTTTCTCGTACTCAAACCAGCGCCGATAGCGATCAATCAAACTGTCATTCATCGTTTAAGTAGTTTCTCGAAAGCTTTGGATCAATAAATTTTTGAAACCCGCCCGCTACTACCCGAGCGGGGCTGCCGGCATGCCCCGCTCCGCAGGCGGTACTGACCTGCCGCTGTTCCTGCTCCTGCCTCCTGCTCCCGCCTTATCCCCATCCCTCTCGTTCGCGCAAAGACGTAATATGAGCCACATGGTGCCGACCGTGCCAGGCATACAGCGCGAGGTTCTTATCCAAAGTTACAATGCCCAATTCAGGATGACGGAAAGTACGTCGAAAATCTTCATCCCTTAGTGACCGTAAAAACCAGACCCACCGTGAATGCAGCGCGTCCAGTAAGTTGAGGGAGAGCTCGACAGGCGCGGTCCGCGCGTCGTCGAGTTCTGCCCACCGATCTTCTAAGTAAGGCTTGATGGTCGGTTCGTCTTCGGTGACGGCAAGTTTGAAACGCGTATAGCTGTTCAGATGACTCTCTGGGACATGATGAACGACCTGGCGAACAGTCCACCCTTCAGGACGATAGGGCGTATTGAGTTGTTCGTTATCCAGACCCTCCACCGCAGCGCGCATTCTCTCCGGAGTTGCAGCGATCTGATCAATCAAGATTCGACGCTGTTCATTCGACAGCGTCCCTTCAAACTCAAAAGGTCCAACCGGATAACGCAGATCCATTTTGCATTTCCCCTCGTCAAGCAAATTAACTACGGCTCGTTGTGCCGGAACACGGCAATCGAATCCTAATTCTTCTGCGTACGCTCATAGATGGAGATGTTCATGGGATCACCTGGTGCAAAAGGTTTTCCGCGCCAGTTACTCCAACGTTCGCGCAAACGCAACCCGACATTCGCCCCCATTTCGTCCAACTCCTGCGGCGCAGCATAACAGATTCGAGCACGGTACTTTCGCGGTCCCTTCGCAGTCGCAATCACTTGTTCAGTAAGGTAGATCTGACACTTTTGATCGCCGGTCCGCTCCAGGAAGGCCAGGCCTAACGGCTCGTAATTTTCCAGCAGGAACAAGCCTCGATCAGTCAGTTTGCGCGCCACTGTCTGGAAACACCGCTGTTGTTCCGCATGGGACGACAACAAAAAGAAGGTGCTTACCAGGGCGAATACCAGCGTGAATGAACCGTCGATCTCGGCATCGGCAAAGTTGCCTTGCCAGACCTTTGACCGAACACCATAAGATTTTTCGGCGAGTTTAGTGAGCATCGACGACGAAGCCTCAATGCCATAGATGTCTACCCCGCGAGCGGCAAGCGGCAGAGCGATGCGGCCAGTGCCAATGCCAAGTTCAAGCACGCGCCCGCCAGCTGCCAATCGCTGCAACGTATCGATCACGTTTGGATCGATGGAGCTGTAAATTTGATCGTAAAACTCGAAACAGTTTTCGCCGTAATCCTCGGCGCTGTCCGATTGGTCCTGGTTCATCGCGTGACGGTTGTGTCGTGGCTTGCGTTCGGCTTATCCTCGCCACCAATTGTACAGCAGTAACCTTCTATGGCGACAACCAATGACTGAAACAGCAGACGTCGTAATTATCGGCAGCGGCATTGTAGGCTCAAGTGTGGCTTACCATCTTGCCGAGCAAGGCTGCACGAATGTGCTCGTGATTGAGCGCGAGTTGCATCAGGGAAAAGGCTCGACTGGAAAAAGCATGGGCGGAGTGCGTGCGCAGTTTTCTACGCCTGTGAACATCCAGATGTCGCGTTATTCAATTGATTTCTTTTCGCGGTTCGATGAGGTTGTGGGCCATCCGGCAGACTATCGCGCGCACGGCTATCTCTTCTGCGCCACGAACGAGCGGCAGTTCGAGTATTTGAAAGCAAATCGTGAACGCCAGTTGGAGCTGGGCGTGAAGAATGTGGAGCTAGTCTCCCGCGAAGACATTGGACAGTTTGTTCCGCAACTGCGCGTTGATGACATTATCGGCGGCACGTTTTGCCAAACGGACGGGTTCGTCGATCCTCACAGCGTGATGATGGGTTTCATGCTGCGGGCGCGCGAGCGTGGAGTAAGACTTTGGCTCGACACTGGCGTTACCGGAATCGAAGTTAAGTTTGATTCAGGAGCGAATGATCATACTGTGAGTCCCCAGCGGGGCAACCCCGCTGGGGTGCTCGACCCGCCCGCACCTCGTCTGATCGCGGGCGTTAATGCAGGGAGCGCGGGCATCTTGCCCGGCCTTCGCACATCGCGTTTACTGGGAGCGCGGGCGTCTCGCCCGCAGGTTTCGCCGACTGCGGGCCATGTCACCGGCGTGATTACCACCCGCGGCCGCATCTCAACGCCAATCGTCGTCAATGCGGCCGGCGCGTGGGCCGCAGAGATTGCCCATATGGCTGGCGCAGATTTGCCAGTCGAGCCTCTTCGCCGTCAGCTTGTTCCCACTGAGCCCTTCGAGAAACTCCCGAAACGGTTTCCGATGATCATCGACATGTCAACCGGCTTTCACTTCCGCCGCGAGGGTAAGGGAATTCTGTTGGCGTGGAACGACCCGGAAGAGACCCCCGGCTTTAAGACCGAATTTGATCCAACTTTTGTTGAGAAAATTTTGACTCGTGCTGCCGCACGCGTGCCGTGCCTCGCTGAAGCCGAAGTGAATTCCAGTCGCGCCTGGGCCGGTCTGTACGAGATGACACCGGATCATCATGCGATAATCGGGCCGGCGCCAAACCTCGAAGGTCTATATTTCGTGAACGGCTTCAGCGGCCACGGCGTAATGCACTCTCCGGCTTCGGGCCGAATCACCGCCGATCTGATCCTCCACGGCCACTCAGATCTGATCGATACGAGGCAACTGGCTGTACAACGCTTTGCTGAAGGAAGACTATTGAAGGAGACGGCAGTACTGTAGCCTTCAAACCGGCGCCGGCATGAAGAAACGCGACAGCGTGACCACCTATTGCCACATTGGGCAACAAGCTAGTCTGCTTTACTTCGTGGCCCGCTACCTCGGCTACGACACCCATCTCAATGACGGCTCCTTCGAAGACTGGAGCCATCGACCGGAGTTGCCGGTGGTTAAGGAAGATGCACCGAAGCCGATTCCAAGCCTAGTGTGGCCCGAGTTATTTCCAGACATCGGTGATTGCGATCGCATTCTGACTGCGGCCTAATAGCGGAAGTCCGTACATCTCCTCAAGGGTGCGAAGCAAATGTAAGTGTGTATATTGCTTGTCGTATGTGCCTGGCTTAACCATCGGACCAATCAAGATCGTTGGGATTCGATTTGATGGGGGCTTGGTGTCACAGCTGTTTACGCAGTGTTTATCGTCTTCATCCCATGTAACGACAAGCAAACTATTATTGCTCTTGGCCCATTGCACATAAGCAGCCAGATGATCCTTGAGCCAGGTATCCGCCTTGGCAATCGAACCATCGTGCATGTCGTTATCCAGGTTCGGGATTACAATTGCCAGGGTTGGCAATTTATCGAAGTCCTTGGGAAACTCCGAGAAAGGTAAGCTCAAATCCTTTTGCGGCTTAACGTCTGCGAAGTCCACCCAAGGGCAGTGCTTGCGAGCATACTTTCCCGATTTGCAAACAGTCGATCCGGCGCTGGGTAAACCCTCGGCGTATCCTTTAAAGCTCAGGCCCTTACTTATCAACTCTCCGCCGAGGCTGTGTGCAGGAAAGAGCGGTTTCGGCTCAAGGCACTCATCACCTTTCACTCCCTGTCGGCCACCCGAAAACAGCAGTATGTAGTTAGACTGACTAGGATGACGCAACGCAAAGAAAGAGGTGAACGCCGCCCCCTGCCCTGCCAGTTCATTCATATAGGGAGCGTCCTTCATATTGCCGATGATCTGCTTAAGGGAGTGGTTTTCCTCAATAACAATAACAATGTGAGCCGGACGAGGCAGTGTTCCCTGAGCCATGACCGAAAGTGGCGATAACAGAGCCAGGACCGCCAGCACTGAGAATGCTTGCGGGACGCGGCAGCATTTCAGAAAGCGGAAAAGTGTTTTCATCGTTTCACCTCCTGAAGACTTAAAGATCGGTTCATTCTCTCCTAGGATAATTGTTGAAGCTGATACGGGCGTTAGGCAGCGGCTGGACTAGAGAGGAATGCGGAAGTCGCAAGGCTCTGAGGACCAGCCAGTTGAGTTCGGTAAGGCGGCAAATAGATACTCTAGTTTAGATTTGCCGTCAACACTTTTTCTGCAAGTTTCTTTCTAATCTGAATTTCCGCAAGCTAAGCTGTCCGATAATATCGTCCCTGCGTTCCTGAGGAATGGGAATCAAGACCCCGCGGCGCGTAGCAGGTGTTAGCACTAGCAACTTGCCAACAACCAGCGCGAGATTACGTCCATCGCGCCTTCATATATTTCTTGTTGCGGAACGCCAATGCTCTTGGGAACTTTGAAGGAATGATCACCGCCTTCGATGATATGGAGCGTTGCGGGCAGGCCATGGTTCTTAATTACTTTGCGGATTTCTTCAGGCGTGCCGAAGGCGTCGCGCGAGCCTTGCACGAAAAGCATTGGCACGGGGATAAGCGGAAGATGTGCGTCGCGAAGTTTCTCGGGATTACCGGGTGGGTGCAACGGATAGCCAAGGAGCACCAAACCGGCTAGATTGCAGGCGTCACGCTTTTCATCACCACTACGAGGCGTTTTCGAATTTGGCTTCTTTGATTCCTGCCCACCGTCATTTGTTAATCGTGTTAATCCTGTCTCCACTGCGGCAGCAACTTGCGAAGCGATGCGCCCTCCCATTGACTTGCCGCCAATAACAAGACGGTTCTCTTTCAACTTTTTGTGTTGGCGCGCAACTTCGATGACGGCGCGATAGCAGGATTCGAGATTCGGTTTGGGATCAGGCACATGTCGTCCTTGCTCCACGTAGAGAAAATTAAAGGTCATCGTGTCATAGCCGCGTTCGGCGAGACCGTTTGCAAACAAACGCATAAATGCACTCAACCGATTAGCGCCGGCGCCATGACCAAGTATTACGGTAATACCAGCGCGTTCCTTTTTTGACGCAACGTAAAGCGACCCGGTTACGCTGTCGCGGTCGTTGATGCTTACTTCAAGTTTTATGGGTTCAACTGTCATCGGCTATAGTCATCAGAAGTTTCCCCTCTGACGCTCGCCCTACCTAAGCAAAGGCAACAATTGACGCTTCAGTTCGTCTGCTCCATCACGAACGGTCGTGCCTGTGCTTATCAAGGGTTCCGGTTTCGAGTCCCATTGAGCGTCAGGGCCGTAAAGGTAATATGCATCCCAAACGATCCCGCCATCGCCGGCAGGATTTCCCGGTGCGGTAAACCAGCGCCCAACAGTTCTCTTCTCGTCCCAGAAATGCACGGCTCTGGGATCAGTTAAGACGCCGCCCGTCCAACTCCACCTCGCGCGTGCATCCGTCGGGAGCATGGAAAACCAGACAACATAGATGCGCAGTTGTGAGGAAGGATGTTTTTCGAGGATCTCTTTCTGCACCCGCCGGGCGCCGGCAAGACAAACGGGTCAGGTAGGTGAAAGCAATAGCAAAAGACGCGGCGTGCCTTTGTCCTGATTGAAACGCGAGCGCAGTTCTTCGATGTTGTTCAGGTCGGTGAGAGTTACGTTGGCGTCAGGCTTTAACGAACCTATCACACCGGCAATAATCGCAGCGACTACCACGCACGCGAGAATCAGCCACCTCCAACGCGTATTCTGGAGCATTGCTGGTTTTTATTTCCCCTTTTCGCGATCAGCTTAATTATCTGGGCAGCTTCGTTAGAAGACTTTTCATTCACTCGAACCAAATCTCGATCTCATAGCCATCAGGATCTTGTACATAGGCGAAAGGAAGGCCGGGGGCAAACTCGCCGCGCCTGAGAATTGTCCCACCTGCACGTATCGCTTCCTCTACTGCGGAATCGATGTCCGAAGAATTCACTAAGCGAAAGCCGAAGTGAGCGATACCTCCCGACTTGCCGGCCCTTGACACGTTCCTTTCGAAGGCCATCACGTCATGACTGCCTGGACCTTGCGCTTGAATGCTGTCAGCATCGCGATAGTACTCCCTGACTCCGAATACCTGTTCATAGAAGCGCAGAGAGCGGTCTGGATCGCGCACGCTGAGACTGATATGTGTAAGTCCGTGAGTCTTAATCATAACGTCTCCTTCTGTTCACTTCACTGAGCCGCCAGGACGCTAAGCTCGCCAGGAAAACTCAACAACTAAATATTTAACTTGTTCTGAGTTTCCGCCCTCGGCGGCTTGGCGTCCTCGCGGTTAAATAAAAACGCGCGGCACTCGTCCGCCGATGCCGCAAGTGACTTCGTAAGAGAGCGTGCCCGCCGTCTTGGCGAGATCTTCCGCGGTTATCGAAAGGCCTCCATCGTGGCCCACGAGTATTACTTCATCGTCAAGCTGCACGTCAGGCACATTTGTAACGTCGATTAGTGTGAGGTCCATAGAGATACGCCCAATGACCGTCGAGTGGATGCCGCGAATAATCGCATGGCCTCGGTTTGATAACGCACGCATGTAACCGTCATCATATCCAACGGGAATTGTTGCTACGAGAGTTTTGCGTGAAGCCTCAAACGTGCAGCCGTAGCCGACGGTCTCTCCTTCTGCGACCCACTTCAGCAATGTAATGCGAGAGTGCAAAGACATTACAGGTTGGAATTTTTCGTCGCGCTCCGCAGGCGCGAGGATGTCACGCCAGAGTCCATAAAGCACACCGCCGGGGCGCACCATATTTCCCCAGGCCGTAGGTTGACCAAATATCGCAGCAGAATTCGCGAGGTGGCGATACCTGGGTTTGAAACCGTGTTCGCTAAAAATAGCCAAAGCATTCTCGAAACGTTGAACCTGATCCCTGGTCAAAGGCCCACATGAGGGCTCGTCAGCGGCGGCAAAGTGAGTCATCACGCCGTCTACGCGAATGTTTTGGAATCTCTTAAGCGCATCAGCGAAATCGCCTAGTTCATCAAAACGCACGCCGAGCCGGCCCATGCCAGTATCCACCTTGACGTGAACATCTGCGACGACGCCGCGTTCGCCCGCTGCGCGATCGAATGCTTCAATAAGGTCGAGTCGATAAACTACTGGAACAAGTTTCCCCTGGAGGCAAATGCTCTCCTGCCCCTTCCAAAACCCCGCAAGACAAAGAATCGGCCTGGTGATGCCCGCATCTCTCAGTTCAATTCCTTCTTCAGGCAGTGCTACGCCAAACCAGTCAGCGCCCGCCTTTTCGAGCTCACGTGCACACTCCGCCGCGCCATGCCCGTAAGCATTGGCCTTCACGATGGCCATTACATTTACATCCGGGCCAACACGGTCTTTTACGACGTGGAAATTTGCTGTTAGTGCGTTGAGATCGACCTCGGCCCACGTAGGACGCTGAGCGGCGGTTTGAGGTCGATCAGAAAAGGAAAGAGTACCCATTATGAAAACTGTGCATGCCACCGAACCTGGCCGCCCTCATGGTCCAGGAACTTGTGTAAACCCGGAAGTTTTAGTATGTCAGCTTTGATGGTCTTAGCATTGAGGATGACCGGTCTGATGTCAAAGGCCCTGCCGGTCAGATGCCTGCTGATCTGCGTGAGGTCGGCTTCCGGCATCGCATTCATTGTCAGTTCAAGCCCATCCGTGATGGCGTCGACTGTTACTGCGTGGGGATTCTGATCTACCCATTGCTGGAGCTTAGCGCCGGCCAGGTATGTTTTTTCGATCCACTTGCGGTCATGAAGCACGACGATGTTCCCAGCCATCGCATGCGCTTGTTGTCGAACAGTGCGTCGCCCGCTTGTGAATTCCAGTTTTGGATATTTGTTTTTGAGGATGGTAGCTGCCTGCCTGGCTATTGGTTCAAGTTGCATTTCATCGATCGTCATGAGGTTTCTCCTTGGGTTGAGTGTGGATTATTCCCGGTAGAGATTATCAAAGCGCATACTTGAAGGAGTAAAGCGGAGCTGGATGGTATCAGTTGGGCCGTTGCGCTGCTTGGCTACAATCAGTTCGGCAACATTTTTCTGATCGTCGGGCATGCTGTCCCGTTCTTCAGGAGATTTATATTGCTCCGGCCTGTAGATGAAAGCGACGACGTCGGCATCTTGTTCCAGAGCTCCTGACTCGCGCAGGTCTGCAAGCTGCGGCCGATGGTCTGACCGCGATTCCGGGGCGCGCGAAAGCTGAGAGAGCGCCACCAGAGGGACATTTAATTCCTTAGCTAGCCCCTTCAACTCACGCGAAATCTGCGACACTTCCTGTTGTCGCGACTCGAATCGTTTCGCGGAGCCAGTCATCAGTTGAAGATAGTCGACCACAATCAGATCCAAACGTTTCTGTTCAGCCGCAAGGCGGCGCGCCTTTGCGCGCATTTCGAGAACTGTGATACCGGCAGTGTCATCAAGGAATATTTTTGCATCCGCGAGCGTGCCGAGCGATTTCGCGATCTGCGCCCACTCCGGGCGCGAAAGAAATCCATTGCGAAAGCGCTGTGCATCGATGTTGCCCTGCGAACAAAGCATGCGCATGACCAACGCTTCCTTCGACATCTCCAGCGAAAACATTCCTACTACTGCGCCCGCATGAATTGCAGCGTTCTCCGCAACCATCAAGGCGAAGCTCGTCTTTCCCATCGACGGTCGCGAGGCAACAATTATTAAATCCTGGCGCTGTAGACCTGAGGTCAGCTTGTCGAGGTCCGCAAAGCCCGTGGTCAGTCCCGTTAAGACCGCGGCGCGGCCTTCCATTTCCTGGATTTTTTCCAGCAGTTGTTCTGCGACCGGCTTAACGTGAACGAAACCCTGGCGAATGCGCTCATCAGCCAACTCAAAGATTGCATGTTCAGCGTGATCAAGAATGATCTCTGGCTCATCTTCCTGTTCGAGAGCCTCCTGCGTAATTTTGTTTGCTGCTTTGATCAACTGGCGCAGCATCGACTTGCCGCGAACAACCTTTGCGTAGTGAGCAATATTGGTCGAATGTGGTAGACCATAAGTAAGATTGGTTATGAAGCTGATGCCTCCAGCTGATTCGAGCGCGTTCTCTTTCTTGAGTTCTTCTCCAATCAGGATGGGGTTGATCTCGGCGCCACGTTCAAAAAGGGCAATCATTGCGGTAAAGATTCGGCGATGTGATGGTACGTAGAAATCTTCCGGCCGCAGAAGCTCGATTGCCTGACTGATTAGGCCGTTATCAAGAATCACGCCGCCGAGGATAGCGCGCTCAGCTTCCGCGCTGTTGGGCAGCGAACGTTCGAGCGATTGTTCGCGCATGGGATCGGGCGTGGCCATCTGTCGAAAGGAGAATTGCTATTACAAGAAAAGAAATGACGCCATAAGTTAAAGAAACTTGAAGCGTCAAACTATACAACACGCTCTAAGGTCATGGAGCCTTACAGAGTAAAATATTTCCGGACTTACTTCGAAGTTCCTGCCGACTCCTCTTCCGGCGCGCCTTCCGACCGTTTTGCCAGCTCCGCCTCCTGTTCAGGCGACATGTGGCCGACAATTACTTCGCCCTCAGGGGCGATCTTGACCTGTAGATCGATCGTCACCTCGCGATGCAAACGCAACGGCACCGCAAACTCGCCCAGGCGCTTTATCGGTTCGCGTAGATGAATGCGATGACGATCAATTTCGTACCCACGCTCTTTCAGTGCTTCAGCAATATCCATCGACGTTACTGACCCATAGAGTGCGCCCTGCTCCCCGGCCTTCCGCTTAAACTCCAGCATGAGCGAACGAATTTGTTCCCCTTGCCCCTCGGCTGCGGTACGCTCTGTCGCTTCTTTCTTCAGAAGCGCCGCGCGTTCCTGCTCGATTTGCTTGACGTTGCTTGCGGTCGCTTCCACAGCCAGTTTGCGCGGCAAAAGATAGTTACGCGCATATCCAGATCTAACTCGCACTATCTCACCGCGCGTGCCGAGATCATCAACATCTTCTCGTAAAAGTATTCTAGTGTGCGCCATATTGGCAGCTCCTTTTCCTGGTCCGTTCCTTAGTCTGTCGTATACGGCAATAAAGCGATGTTGCGCGCACGTTTGATCGCCTCGGCAAGCATTCGCTGATGAATTGCGCAGTTGCCCGAAAGGCGCCGGGGCAAGATCTTGCCGCGTTCGGGGATAAAATTTTGCAGAAATCTGCTGTCCTTGAAGTCGATAATGTCCACCTTCTCAATACAGAAACGGCAGATCCTGCGCCGGCGCATGCGGCGCCCGCCTCGACTCTGCATCGGGCGACCTCGGTCAAGATCCTCATCGCCGTTGTAGCGACGCCCTCGGTCTTCATAATTTGTTGACATAATTTCCTCTTTAAAAAACTTAATCGTAAATTGTCACTCGTAAGCAATGATCCGAACTGCCAGTTGTGTACCCGCTGCACTTTCAAAAGCTGTGGGACAATGTCGCCCATGCTTTTTCACTCTTACGCGGCGTCTTCGTCGACCTCGTCGGCGGCAAGTTCAACCGCTGGAGCGGTTCGCCTTTGTTCATCTCCACCACCGGGTCGCTTGGCAGCTTTACGAGCCCGCTTCGCCTTAAACTTCTCAGCGCGTCGTCGGTCCTCGTCTACTCGCACCGTGATGTAACGAATAATTCGATCGTTTACACGCATGCGACGCTCCAGCTCAGCGATCTCACGGCCTGATCCTTCAATTTCCAACAGTACAAAACTTCCTTCGGTCTTATGAAGAATCTCGTAAGCCAGCTTTCGCTTACCCATGCTTTCCGTTTTAGTTACCGTACCACCTTGATCCGTAGCAATCTGCTTGAGACTGTCGGTAAGGCGCGTGACCTCGTCATCTTCCGCTGTGGGATCAACGATGAACACCACTTCGTATTGTCTTTGCGTTTCCAAAATCAACCTCCAGGCTAGTAAATCGTGAATGGTGAATAGTGAATCGGAGTAGATTCGTCCAAAAGCTCTTGAACTATTTTACAATTCACTATTTACGATTTACGAGTTGTAAACCGTCATAGCTTTCAAAACACCATCTGTCAGAATGGCACGAAGCGCTTCTGCGCTTCTTTCCAAAATCTTTTCAAGTTCCGCTCTCGAAGCACGCGGAAAAGAATCAAGCACGAACCGCTTCGAATCCGTGATTGGATGTTCGGGTTGAATGCCTAGTCGCAGTCGCGTAAATTCATTCGTACCCAACTCTCCGATAATCGACTTCAGGCCATTATGGCCGCCTGCCGAACCCCTTGCTCGAATGCGAATCTTTCCAAACGCCAACGCCAAATCATCTGATATTACGATCAAATTCTGCCCCGGCTTTTCCAACTTATGTTTCGCCACGAGACAGGCAACCGCTTCTCCGCTCAAGTTCATGTAAGTCTGCGGCTTAACCAGTTTGATCGAGCAGCCTTCGAGCTCACCACGCCCGACAAGAGAGCGGCACTCACGGCGATTTACGTCGATCCCAGCAGCCCGGGCTAGTTTGTCAATCAACATGAACCCGAGGTTGTGTCGGGACCACTCATACTCGGTGCCGGGATTCCCCAGGCCCACTATCAAGCATTGCCGTTTGCCGATGGCCAATTGTCAATTTACGACACTGTCTATTGCTGGCGTCCCACTGCCATTTGTTCGAGCCAAAATCGCAAATCGGCAATCGGAATTTGGCAATCGGCAGTGACGCCTACTCCTTCTTGCCCTTTTCCGGTTCTGCGGCTCCTTCTTCATCTTCCTTCTTGCCCTTGCCAATTACTTCCGGCTCAGCAGGTCCTTCAACCTCAGCAACAGGCACCGCGACGGGCTCTTCTTTCACAATGCCTACAGTGGCAATCACTGTCTCAGGAGGATTGAGTATTTCAATGCGCTCGTCGGCTGGAATATCCGATATGTGGATTACATCGTGAACGCCGAGATTTGAGACATCCACGTTTATGACGTCGGGAATTTCGCGGGGCTCGCAGCGTATCTCAATCTCGCGAATAATCTGCTCGAGCACCCCCTGCTCTTCACGAACGCCTACCGGTTCACCGATCAAATGCAGCGGCACTGTAACTTCAATTTTCTGTCCCTTCACCAGCCGGGTGAAGTCAGCGTGTATTAGACGGCCACGCACGGGATCGATCTGTCGTTCATGAAACATTACCTCGCTGGCCCCTACACCTTCGATGTCCAGCGTGAAGATAGTGTTACGGCCGGCCTCTGAACGCAGGATCGCCGCCAATTCTCTGAGTGGTGCCAGCGCGGCAACTGTCTCTCCCTCGCCCCCATAAACAGTAACTGGAACCATTCCGGAGCGCCGCGCGCGGCGCGCGTCATTCTTGCCGCGACCTTCCCGGGTCGTTGCGCGAATCGTAATATCTTTCTGTTCTGCCATGACTGCTCCTCTTTACAGACGTTCAGCGATCACTCCCCAAGTTGAGAGTCCAACCTTTAGGTTGCTTGCCTCAGCCGAAAGCTGAAGCTTGAACTCTCAACTTATCGAGATGATCGCTGATGGACTCTTAAGCCATCAGTGTTTGCCCTTCGCTAAACGAAGAGCGAGGAAACGCTGGTTTCCTCATGGATCGACTTGATCGCTTTCGCCAGAAGCGGCGCGATACTTAGTACTTTTATTTTTTTCAACTCGCACGCTTGAGCGCGTAGCGGAATCGTATTCGTAATCATTATTTGCTCGATTTCAGACTCATCGAGCTGTTGTACTGCTTTTCCAGACAACACCGCGTGTGTAAAACATGCGTGAATTCTTTCGGCTCCAGCATTCTTCAACGCTTTCGCCACTTTCGTCAACGAGCCCCCGGTGTCGCTCATGTCGTCGACAATCAAACAACTTCGCCCGCGCACATCGCCTACGACGTTCATCACCTCTGCGACGTTAGCCTTTTCGCGGCGCTTGTCGCAAAGCGCGAGCTCTGCATCCAGGCGCTTGGCATATGCGCGCGCGCGTTCAGCGCCACCCGTGTCCGGAGCAACCACAGTCAGGTTTGGCAGCGGATTCTCCTGATAATACCCAATCATCACCGGGGCCGAATAAAGGTGGTCTACCGGAATATCAAAGAACCCCTGAATCTGGGCCGCGTGCAGGTCTATCGTCAACAAGCGATCAGCGCCGGCTACGGTTATGAGATTCGCAACCAGCCGCGCCGAGATAGGAACACGAGGACGGTCTTTCTTATCAGATCGACCGTAACCATAGTATGGAATAACTGCCGTGATGCGCTCCGCTGATGAACGACGAAATGCGTCGAGCATTATCAGCAGCTCCATCAAGTGCTCGTCGGTGGGCGGGCAAGTCGGCTGAACGATGAATACGTCGCCACCGCGCACGTTCTCATCGATCTGAAAATTAAACTCCCCGTCCGAGAACCGCTTCGCGAAGGCCCGCCCCATATCACATCCCAGATGGCGAGCAATTTCTTCCGCCAGTTTCGGGTTTGCGTTTCCCGAAAAAACCTTAATACCTCTGGTTGTGCTCATAAAGTCAGTAGCACAGACTTTCGTCTGTGTGTTCTCTGAGGACCATTTACAGGGCGCAAGCCCGCGCTCCAAAATTGGCTGGGGCGGGAGGATTCGAACCTACGAATGCCGGTTCCAAAGACCGGTGCCTTACCACTTGGCTACGCCCCAGTATCAGATCCAGAATTGAAGGATCGTAAGAACGGAATACCGCTCGATGCTATAGCACGAAGGTATTCATTCCGGGAAACTGTAACACAGGGAAAGATGCGCCAGCCTTCTTCCCCTTTAATCTCGTCAATGGCGCGCTGCTGGGCATCCTGATTCGCAAAGATACCAAATACGCTCGAACCGCTTCCAGCTAATAAAGCGCCGACAGCACCAGCATGGAGTAGAGTCCTTTTGGTTCGTCTAATCTCAGGCTCAATATCAAAGATCACAGACTCAAAATCGTTGCTCAATCCACCGTGTGGAGGCCACGGAACAGAACGCGGTGAATTTGCCTCGTCATGCAAACTAGAAAGAATAGGGGCCGTATTCATTGTTGTCAAGGCACTGGAACTAACCGCAGCGTATGCCTTCGCAGTGGCTACGCCCGCGTTTGGTGTTATGACAACGAGGTGCTGAGTCTCACTATCGGGCAGTGAAGAAACTGTAGCTCCGATGCCTGTTGCCAGCGCGCAACCGCCCACTAAGAAAAATGGAACATCCGCGCCCAGGCTGGCTGCAATTTCGATCAGCTCAGGCGCAGTCGCATCAACTTTCCAAAGGTGAGCCAGCGCCAATAACGCGACCGCGGCGTTTGAAGAGGCTCCTCCCAGACCAGCCTTCGCTGGAATCCTTTTCTCGAGTCGAATGCGTGCGCCCTTATCGACTTTGTAGCGACCTTTCAATTCGTAAGCGGCGCGAACAACAAGGTTCTCCGCATCTGTGGGAATATCCGGCTCGTTACAAGAGAGCGCTACTGCTCCGTCTCCACTTACTTCGAAATGAAGTTCATCATGAAGCGATATTGTTTGCAGGATTGTTCTTACTTCGTGATAGCCGTCTGGGCGTTTGCCCAAAATCTGCAAACTCCAGTTGATCTTGGCAAATGAATGAAGACTTAAGGAGGGCTGATTCACTTCTGCGGCGGCTGACTTTGCTAATTCTCTAGCCGCCACCAACGAACATTGCGGAGGGCGTCTAGCGAGTAATGAAAACTTGTGTTAGATAAACGCTGCCGTCGGTCGAAACGTAACTGCCGATCGCTGAGGCTTGAAAGCCTGCGTAAAGAATGTTTGCGCGGTGACCGGATGAAAGCATCCACCTCTCGACCGCGAACGCGCCCGGATCCGCGTAGCCTTTATTATACGCGATATTTTCGCCGATCACTCTAAAGTGAAGGATCCCTACTAAGCGCGCGCGATCCTTCAACTGCGAACCCTCCTGCGTTTCATGAGAAAAGTATCCGAGCGTTCCCATGCTCTCGGAGTGGGCCCTTGCCATGCGGCAAAGTTCCGAATCCCACGCTAGCGGTGCCAACCCGTTTTCGAGGCGTGCCTGATTGGTCTTCTCAAACGCTCCGCGTTCGATAGCGCTTGCCTCGTCGATCGAAGGCGATACGCCGCCTGCCTTCGACACTACAGCCTCGTCCGCTAATTTAACCTTTCGAGGTCGGGAGTATTTAGCATCGCTGACGGGATCGCCCACAAGGCGCGCCACGGGCCGCGGCTGAATGTTCTGTGCGAGGGAACTTGGACAAAATGCAGACAATGCCAGCAGCAGAAAAGCCGACGCGATCGAGCTGGTCCTGATCTTGTGAACGAGACCCATTGGGGGATTCAATTTTGGGATATTCATGAAAGGGGTTGTCCCACTCGGCTCGAGGCCAAGCGAAAGGCCCTGAGGTAGGCTGTTTAAGGAAGAGACCTGGCCCGGGGCTGGCAGGTCAGGTACGTCAACTTCAGACTAGCAAAGGATTAAACTTAGATCAACAGTTTTTACCAGGGTGTCGCGATATTTCGTTTCGGGCAATTAGCTGAGGTTTCCGGTCAGTGAGGTGCGGTCGGAGCCAGGCGAAAACTGCTTGAGAGCGCGTTCCCACGAGCTACGAACGGGATAGCAGTACAAAAGAACTGCAAGCGCAACCAGGCCGGCGCCGTAGGTGTAAAAGTTATTTCCAGTAAGGAGAGTCGCGACGAAACCCATAGCTGCGATAATTGCTCCGAGAAATGCAACCTGGAGCGTCGTCCTTTGCAAAGTGATCAATAGACCGGATGCTCCCTTGAGCGCGGCGACATCCTGGAGACGCATGGTTGCAAACTTCGTGCGTCGGAGTGCAACGGCACCCAGCCCGAAGATCAAAATGCTAATACGTACAGCGATATCCAGCGGTGGATTACTTTGCTGTGTCAGGAATTTCCGGGTTACAAAAGCCAGTACGCAGAGAAGCACTGTGGCAACCAAAAGCGATACGACGGTGGTCGCCGTCGCCTTATGACGACGTATGAGTTCGGAGTGAACACCTCCAGCTGGCTCAGTAGAAGTTTCCATCGTTCACACCTCCGCGTCAATCATCCGCCAATTCGAGGACTCTGAGCAAGGTGAATATTCCGCCTCGAACCAAAGAAGAGGCCCGCTGTTAGCTCACAACGGGCCCTATTAGATTCCAACATGTTTTCATATACAGCTAAATACAGCTACGGTTTGATTTCCTTCGGGCTCGCCGTCGCGGGTGCGATAGGAGGAGACTGAGTTGCGTTTCGGGCCGCCGGTCGCGTGTTTGGATTAGCGGACGTGGGACGAGGTGTGCCCCGCTGAACGGGCGCCACTGGCGTCACATTCGAAGGTAACTGACCGTTGTACTTAAGGGCTTCGTCAATCAAGTCGTTGTTACCCTCCTTTTTGTCCTTGCTGATCAGTATCCCATTTGGATTGACCGTAACGTCAGCTTTTCCCACTACCTGCTGAATCAAATTTCCCATAAAGCCGGGGCGCTCCGCCGAAGCAACGTTTTTCCTGGCTGGGTCGGGTTCCGGAACCGCCGCGCCGATAATACTCAACTGCTCTTTCGCTTTCTCGGCATAATCGCTGTTGGGAAAATTACGAAGCAGATCCTGATAATACTTGGCAGCTTCGTCTGGCTCCTCCTCTTGTTGAAACGTCGTAGCCAATCGGAAAAGGACCTCATCCCGCAACGAGAAGTTCGGATATTTATCAATTATCTCTTTCAGCCGAGACTGCGCACCTTTAAGGCCACCCTTGTGACCTTTATAGCGGGCATCGTAGTAGAAACGCGCGATTTGCAGATTGTGCATTGCCAGACTCTCCTGCGTTTCACGGAGGTGATCTTCGACGATACTGCGAAGATTGGTTTGAGGATATTGCTGCAGGAGTGCCTTCAAACGTAGCTCCGCTTTCCGCGCGTGAGTTATGTCTCGATCGGAAAGGCCCATCTGTCTCATTTCGGCTTCCGCTACCTTTAGCATTGCATCGTCGGCAAGTGGATCCGTCGGAAAGAATGTAAGCCAATCTGAATAGGCCTGAGCTGCCTGAACCAGAGCGGCGGTTGTTCCCTCCAGATAAAAGGAGTCAGCAATCGCGAGTTTTGCCAGCGGTAGAAAAGCCGAATCGGGATAAGTGTTGATAATCGTCGAAAAGAGAAGCCGTCCTGTTTCGTGGTTCCCTTTCCTAACTTCTTTTGCGCCTTCTTCGAAGAGTACGCGATCTCGGCCGGCCGCCACTGTGCCGGTTAATTCTTCATACTTGTCGTCCCCGCCGCCTCCGAGAAGGCCAAACAAACGACCTTTCTTTTTCCGTTTGGTGGGGGCTGCGCCCGCAGCGACAGCATTTGTCCTTGCACTAGCTGTGGCCTGCAGTCCAGCTTGCACTCGAGTATTGATGTCCGCCACGGACGTTTCCAGCCGATCGAGAATCGTTTGGTCGTAGCGTTCGGAACGCTCTTGCTTGCCACGTACGTCATTAACCTCCGAAAGTATTGACCCTACTTCCTTGTCCAAACCTCGCAGTCTCTCGCGAGGATCGTCCGGATTCTTCTTCTCCTTCTCGCTCTGGCTCGCGCTTGTTGGCGCGATTGAAGAGATTCCGCTATTGAGGGAGCGCCGCATCGACTCGAGCTTTGATCGCATCACGTCAAGACGTTGAAGCGCCGTCAGCTCGCTCTGGGTGCGGCCGGCTTGCGCAAGCGCAATGCTGGCTAGGGCAACAATTAGCGCGACGCAAATCATAAAATGAGCACTAAAGCGCGATTGCATAACTAAACCTCCAACAATTCTCTGACGGACTACTCAGCATTTCCCATCTCCACTAGCCGATCCTGATAGAGATTGTTCGCATGAAATACCTACTGTTTTCCGCGATGACTGCCCAATCAAAAACCGGTAAGTGAACCACGAATACTGCTAAACCCATTGAACAGTTGCGTCGCGCAAGCCGCGTACAGCCGCTTCGGGGTCCGCCGAGCCGAAGATTGCCGAGCCAGCAACGATAATTTCCGCGCCAGCCGCCACAACAGTTGCGATGTTCTCCAGGTCGATACCGCCATCGATCTCGATCCGCGTGTCGAGTTTCCTCGCCTCAATTAGTCGCCTCAACCGGCGCACTTTGTCGACGGAGGTAGAGATGAACCGCTGGCCCCCAAATCCCGGATTGACTGACATCACCAAAACATAATCAGCGAACGGCAAAGCTTCTTCAAGACTTTCAATGGGGGTCGCTGGATTAATCACTACTCCAGCCTGAGCGCCCGCCGACTTAATCGATCCCAACGTCCGATGCAGGTGCGCGTCAGCTTCAAGGTGAACCGAAACCATTTTCGCTCCTGCCACAACAAACTGTTCGGCGTATCTTCCCGGCTCCGAGATCATTAAGTGTGCATCTATCAGCAACTTTGTTGTGCGCGCAAGGGATTTAACAACCGGCAAACCCACCGTCAGATTGGGCACGAAATGCCCATCCATTACGTCAACATGAAGAATTGCCGCGCCCCCGCGTTCAACTGCCTTTATCTCCTCGCCCAGGCGGGAAAAGTCGGCTGACAAAATCGAGGGAGCAATGTCAATTGTCCTGCCATTCATCGTTAAGTGACCGCGCGCAATGTTAACTTAATATAAAAGCTTACGGATTCACGGGGGTCGGCTTACTCGCGGGAGAAGGCTTCGCTACCGCTGGACGCCCATTTCCATTCTGGTTAAGTCTACGATTTGAGTTGATATTGCCATTCGGTGCCGGGCGGTTTGAATTAAGGTTAGTAGGACGATTCGCGTTGACGCTGTTCGAATTCTTGTTTGTTGCCGGACGATCGACGTTCGCGTTGTGATTTCCCGTGTTGGCGTTCGAGTTTTCGTTCGCGTTCTTGTTAGTAATTTTGTTGCGCTTTGCTTTGTTTTCGTTTGCTGAGGCAGTCTCGTTTATATTTCGATTATCAGCCTTGTCCTCAGGCTTGTTCTCAGGAGCAACGGCTTCAGAAGCTTCCCCCTCTTTTGCGGTCCGACTGATGTCCATGGCGACAGTCTGGCCAACCTTAACTACCTCGCCCGCCCTCGGCAACTGAAACAAAACCGTATTCGCCTTCAATTGATTGCTGGCCCTGGTGGCGCGAACACGAAAGTTCAGACCGGCATCACCTAAAACGTGTTCTGCGTCAAAACGATCTTTTCCCAATACATCGGGGACCTTGACTTCCGGACTGCGAAGAGACAGGTAAACCGTGGTGGCGAGACCAAACACAAAAACGATCGCAACTGCGATCACGATGCTGAGCCGTCGAAGTGCCGAGAGTGCCCCGGTGGCCGTGTTCACCTAATCTAACCTCAAGTCAATGCTGGACTACTAAGTGGGCCGAAAACCAAGCTGCGAAGTCTAACATCCGGTATCAGGAGTCGCAAGGTAACGAATTTTTCGGCTACCGGTCAGTTGTTCAGTCACCCTTTCGTTCAAACGCGCAGATGAAAAACCCGTCCGTACCCATGCGATGGGGCCATAGTCGCGCCGTACTCAAGGAAGTCATGAGGGAGGCGTCAAGCGCCAATTCAACCGATCTAAACCTATCATTTTTTTCAAGGAACTTTCGGCCAACCTCTTCATTTTCGTCAGCCTCGACAGAACACGTCGAATAGATTAGCCGACCACCCGCTCTAACCGCTCGCGACGCATTGGAAAGAAGCTGATTCTGGCGCCCTGATAAATCGCAAATGTCACCGGGTGAGATGCGCCAGCGGATTTCGGGGTTGCGCCTCAGAGTGCCCGTTCCCGAACAGGGGGCATCAACAAGTACGCGGTCAAAAGAGCTTTCGACAACCGGCAGAGGCTGCAATCCATCAAGCGTTATACACTGAATACTCCTTATTCCGTGCAGCTTAGCCGTTTGAATAACCGTTCTAAGGCGGTGCTCGTGCAAGTCCGAGGCAACTATTACCGCGGAATCGAGCGTGATGTCGGCAATTTGAGTAGTTTTGCTTCCGGGCGCAGCACACAAGTCGAATATCCGGTGGCTTGGCTTTGCATCCAGCGCTTGAGCCACTAATTGAGATGCTTCGTCCTGAAGATAAACGTGTCCCTTAGCGGCGAGCTCCGACAACAAATTCCCGGCTCCTGTAACTCGCCAAGCATTGCTCGCGACTTTTGAAGGGATCACATTTGCCCCGGCGCGGCGCAACCGTTCGACTACTTCTGATTCGTCCGCACGATTTTTCACTACACGAAACGCGACCGGCGCAGGCTCGTTGTTGGCGCGCGCAAACGCTTCCGCTTCTTCGCTGCCGAATGCTTTGGACCAGCGTTCAATCAACCAGGGCGGGTGTGAAGTGGCTACAGCACGCCGCTCGATTGGATCCTGAATGTTGGTCGCGGGATCGACATCAGGTTCGCGCGTCGCCCTACGCAGGACGGCATTGACGAGGCCACCCGCCGAACGCAACCGCGCGAAGTTAACAAGATTTACTGATTCGTTTACCGCGGCTGAAGCCGGAACGCGCGAAAGGAACCGTAATTGGTAAAGACCAAGTCTCAGTACAAGACGAACGGCTACATCGAGCTCGGTGACTTTGCGATTTGCATAGTATTCAATCAGCCGATCGAGCCATAACTGCCAGCGCAAGACCCCCATCACCATTTCATGGCAGAGAGCGCGATCGGAAGAATTCAATTCATCATCTCTCGAGGCCAACAGAATAGAAGCGTAGGCGCCCTCTTCAACGCGCAGGAGGATTTCAAAGGCCGCCAGCCTGGCTGGGGTAGCAGAATTAGACTTCGCCAAACCGATTGCCAATCTTCAGATGTGTTCCGTTGAGAAAATCTCTCACGCTCATGCGGCGTTTTCCTTCTGGCTGCACCTCAAGCAAGCGCAACGCGGTTTCTTTACCGCACCTCACCAGGAGATCGTCTCCATTAGCCGCGATTATTTCACCGTCACGCCCGCCGGCTTTTTCGCCTGGAAGAGCAGCTTCAACAGCGGCCCTCCAGATAATTAACCGTTGATCCTCGTAGTGGGTGTAGGCATTCGGCCAGGGCTGAAAACCTCTCACGCACCGTTCGATCGTCGGTGCGTCGATCGACCAGTTAATCAGCCCATCCGCTTTCGTCAATAACGGCGCGAAAGTGGCGTCGCGATCGCGCTGAGGGCGCGGCGTAATCACATCAATTTGGGCGAGAGTTTCACTGAGGATCTCTGCGCCGATATCTGCAAGGCGTCGCATCAGCTCGGGAGCAGTTTCTGTTTCGCCGATCATTGTCTCGCGCTGCAAGAGAATTGGACCAGAGTCAAGCTCCTCTTTAATAAACATCGTCGTCACGCCGGTCTTCTCTTCGCCGTTGATGATTGCCCAGTTGGCCGGAGCCGCACCCCGGTAGAGCGGCAGCATTGAAAAATGCAGATTGATGCAACCGCGGCGCGGGGCCGTCAGGTATTCCAGCGGAAGTATCCGGCCATACGCCACTACAACAGCAACTTCCGAATCGTATGATGCAAACAAATATTTTGCTTGCTCAGTTTTGATTTTGCTCGGCTGTTCGACGTTCAGGCCATGCTGAAGTGCAAACTCTTTGATGGGTGGGGACCGCATCTTGTCGCCGCGACCCGCCGGCTTATCCGGTTGCGTCCAGACGGCCACGACGTCGTGCCCATCTTGCAGTAAACGCTGCAATGACGGCACTGCAGACTTGGGCGTGCCCATAAAAATTACTCTCATAAAACTGTAGGGGCGGGACTTGTCCCCGCCCTTCCATCCTGAAGTGCGGCCAGGAACGAGCCCTGCCCTACATGAACCCATTTGCTTTAGCGGTTCTAGAAATTCGTAACGCTAGACCGCTGTTCCCATCTCGGCTCTCTTGCTTTCTGCGCCCACCTTTTCGGCCGACACCTTTGCTTGCATAAACAGCAAAAGATAATCGCGGCCACCCGCCTTCGAATCAGTGCCTGACATATTGAAGCCGCCAAACGGATGCACACCCACCAATGCTCCCGTGCACTTGCGGTTGAGATAGAGATTGCCGACATGAAATTCCTGCCGGGCCCTGGCAAGCTTCTTTTCATCGGCGCTGTAGACGGACCCGGTCAATCCATATTGCGTATCGTTTGCAATCTTCAGTGCGTCGTCATAGTTCTGCGCTTTAATCACGGCCAGCACTGGGCCGAATATTTCTTCCTGTTCAATCGTCGAGCCGGGCTTCACGTCGACGATGACCGTAGGTTCGATGAAGAAACCTTGTTCGCCATCCGAACCACCTCCGGTCAAAACCTTGCCACCCTCACTCTTTCCCTTCTCGATGTACTGGTTGATGGTTTTGAATGCCTTCTCATTGATTACGGCACTCATGTTCGTTGCCGCATCATTGGGATCGCCCATTTTGATCTTTTCCGTTCGTTCGGCGATCTTGTCCAACATTTGGTCGTATACGCGCGCATCGATGATTGCACGCGAACACGCTGAGCACTTCTGTCCCTGAAAGCCAAACGCAGATTGGACCACTCCAGTCGCCGCATCATCGAGGTTTGCATCATCAGCAACGATGATTGCGTCCTTACCTCCCATCTCCGCAACCACACGTTTGATCCAGATCTGGCCATCATGGACCTTCGCAGCTCTCTCGTTGATTCGAAGTCCGATTTCTTTTGAACCCGTGAAGGCAATGAAACGCGTCTTCGGATGGTCTACGACGACGTCACCAACTTCTGCGCCGGAGCCTGTCATGAAATTGACCATACCTGCGGGCAAGCCTGCCTCTTCAAGAATTTCGAAAAACTTATAAGCAATTGTCGGTGCGTCGGATGAAGGTTTCAGGACGACGGTGTTGCCAGTGACAAAAGCTGCGGCCGTCATGCCGGCCATGATAGCGAGCGGAAAATTCCAGGGCGGAATGACCGCGACGACACCGAGCGGGAGATAATCGAGTCGATTATCTTCACCTCGAAGCTTCACGAGCGGATGATCCCCGGCGTATCGCAGCATCTCACGGCCGTAAAATTCGCAGAAATCAATTGCCTCCGCGGTATCGCCGTCAGCCTCGGCCCATGTCTTTGCGACCTCGTGAATCATCCAGACAGACATCTCATGTTTCCGCTCGCGTAGGATCGAAGCCACGCGAAACAACAAATCCGCGCGCTCTTGCGGGCTCGTGTTCTTCCACGTTTGAAAAGCAGCGTACGCAGATTCGACAGCTTGATTGGCAAGGTCTCTGGTCGCTTTCTGAAAACGGCCTACTACCTGCGTGCGGTTAGCAGGATTAATGCTGTCGAGCTTGCTTTCAGTCTTTATTCGCTCTCCGCCAATTACCAACGGATACTCTTTCCCAAGCTCGCTTTGCACCTTATTGATGGCGGCGCGCATCGCCGTGGCATTCTCTTCTTTGCTGAAATCAGTAAGCGGTTCATTGCGAAATTCGCTCGGCATAAACAGCTCCAATATTAGAATCTTGATAGATTGTTTGCGGCAGGAAATCTTATCACATTCAAACTACAAACGCGGTCGGCGCCTCGGCGTCCAACCGCGTTTCTCCAGGCTAATCTTAAAAGTTATTTCGATGCTGTTTGGCGCCTTCTTTCTACCCGCCCGCTACCGCAGGTGGTACTGACCTACTCCTGCCTCCTGCTCCTGTCTGCTGCCTTCCACCCGCCCGTTACCGCAGGCGGTACCGACCTCTGCCTACTGCTTCTGCCCATCAGCTCCACTTGCCGGCTTTTTGCAGCTTCTTGATCTTGCGCTTAACGATTTCACGTTTGACGGGACTCATCTTGTCGAGAAAAACGATGCCATCGCAGTGGTCAGTTTCGTGGAGCATGCAGCGCGCGGTAAGTTCTGTGTCATCAAGTTCGAATTCATTTCCATCGATGTCATGCGCGCGGACGATGGCCCGCAAGCTGCGCTCAACGGGAGTAAAGATTCCGGGAAACGAGAGACATCCCTCTTCGCCGTTTTGTTCGCCTTCTACATGGATCACTTCCGGATTGATCATCACGACGCGTTGATCAGGATCCTTGCCACCCGAGCAATCCATCACAAAGAGCCGCTTTGCTACGCCGACTTGCACTGCCGCCAGGCCGACACCGGGCGCCGAGTACATAGTCTCGAACATGTCGCTGACCAGCTTTTTCAGTCCGTTGCCAAACTCCGTTACAGGATCACCCGGCGTATTAAGTATTGGATTCGGCCATTTTACTACTTCCATTAATGCCATTATCTAATTTCCATTTCCACTTAAAGCCGGAGCCTCTCAGGCTTGCCTCCAATGTCGATTTTACGATGAACGATGCTTTCTTGTCAGCTGCCGCCCCAATTTACGGGTCAGTCTGATTCGTGAATCGAGGAGGCGGCAGAAGAGTGAATCCTTTTTCGCGGTGCCTTACCAGAAGTCGACCCCAAAATATTTCGCCGGGGCTAAGCCTCGGCCAAGCAGTTAAGGGTTGGGTTTGCCGGAAAGGCGGAGCCTTTCCGCACGGAGGCAGAGCCGCGCACTCAGACAGGCAGGAATCCCTGTCCTACTAATACCCGCGCAACTGCTCGCGATAGCCTTCAAAGTTGCGCTTCATTTCACCCAAACTGTCGCCGCCAAATTTTTCCCGCATGGCCGAGGCAAGAGTTATGGCAACCATCGCTTCGCCAATTACTCCGGCGGCAGGGACCGCGGTGATGTCAGAGCGCTCGAAGGCTGCCGACTCCTCTTGCTTTGTATCGATATCAACCGAGCGCAGCGGACGACGAAGCGTGGAAAGCGGTTTTAGATGACCGCGAATTCGTATCTCTTCGCCATTGGTAACTCCGCCCTCCAGACCGCCGGCGCGATTCGTCTCTCGTATGAACTCTTTAGTCTCACTGTTGTACGCGATTTCATCGTGGACCTCTGATCCCGGCAAGGCACTCGCTTCACTTCCCGCGCCAATTGAAACAGCTTTTACAGCAGGAATAGACATGACGGCCTGCGCCAGGCGCCCGTCGAGTTTCAAGTCCCAGGCCGTGTGTGAACCGAGTCCGGGAATCACGCAACGGGCGACGACTTCGAAGATGCCGCCAACGGTATCTCCTGCCTCGCGCTTCATATCTATTAGTTCAATCATCTGCTGCTGTAACTGCCCATCACCGCAACGCAACGGTGCGTCGTCAGGGATTGCCGCAACTTCTTCCCACGATAGTTCCAGCGGTCTTTCGGGAATGCCGCCGAGTTGAATTACATGACTACGAACCTCAACACCGAACGAAGCCAACAATTGCTTCGCAACCGCACCGCACGCGACGCGCGCCGCCGTCTCTCGCGCGGAAGCGCGCTCCAGAATATTTCTTAAATCACGAGCGCCAAACTTTTGTCCGCCGGCAAGGTCGGCATGTCCCGGACGAGGACGTTTCAGTCGGCGAGCTTTTTCGGGAGCGATTTCGCGCGGCTCAGTCGCCATGACGTCTGTCCAGTTGGGCCAGTCTTTGTTTTGAATCACGAGGGCGATCGGTGATCCCAGTGTTAGACCATGGCGAATTCCACTCAAAATCTCTACCTGGTCCTGTTCAATCTTCATTCTGCCCCCACGGCCGTAGCCCCACTGTCGTCGGCGGAGCTCGCGATTAATCTGGGCGACATCAACCGGCAACCCCGCGGGCAGACCTTCTACGATCGCAACTAGTGCGCGACCGTGCGATTCTCCAGCTGTGGTGAAACGAAACATAGCGCTATGGTCTTAAATCAAAAACTGCCCACTTCTCATCGGTATTGATGTCTGTCACTCCAACTACGGATACACCAATCTTCCCAAGACAAATTCCCTCGCGATCTATTGCCGTGTTTGAGTTCTCGTTAAGGGTGGCTTCACACAGTGCCTGGTTAGACAATGGATTATAGAACTGCAAGACGACCTTCGCGCTGTCAGGGAATTCTGCAAATCGAGCTCTGCACTCTGCGGCAATGATGTCTACCACTCTTACGCCCAACTTACCATTTTCAGCCGATTCGCCCCTTCTCAATACGAACGGACCTTGATAGAGTCCCCGATCAAACGGGTCGTCAACCCAACCTCGGACTTCATTTGGATACTTCGGTTGAACGCGCCGGCTTAGCTGCAAATCGCAACAGCCTGCTTCAGACGTTATGAATGCAAAGACAAACGACAGGGCAGACCAATAACGCCAGTTCGTTCTTTTAGATATAGGCCTCATCGAATATATTGCCGCGCCCAAGAATTCCCGCTGGATCAAAAGCGCGCTTCAGCGCCGCCATCTCGCGCAAGTTTTCGTCGCTATAGAGTTCGCGTAAATACTCCCGCTTTAGTTTGCCAATGCCGTGTTCTGCTGAAATCGTCCCGCCAAGTTCAACTGCCTTCTTCACAAAGCGTAAATAAATCTCTCTCGCCTTTGTTGCCTCCTCGTCGTTTCGAGGAAGAATGTTGACGTGTACATGATTGTCTCCAATGTGCCCGAAGATCGTGTGCCGAAGTTCGCTCACTCGGAGCGTGCTTTGATAAAAATGAAGCATTTCTGCGAATGCTTCATCGGGGACTGACATGTCGGTCGAAACTTTCCGTTGATTATGCCGTGCGAACCACTCATTCATTAGTACCGGCAATGCGTGACGAAACTCGCGCAACTTTGCCTGTTCCTGTTCGCTGGTCGCGAACCATGAATTATCAGTTAGCGCCACGTGTCGCTCCAGTAGAGATAGCCATTCAGCCATTATTGCATCTTCCGTTGCCGGCGTTGTCTCCTGCTCGAAAAAGATCGCTCCCGTTGCGCCGGCTGGAATAGTTTCATATTTCTGTCGCAAAAACTTCAGCGATTCACTATCGAAATACTCCAACGCCCGCGCATCAATCGTCAGTCCATGCGTCTCGATGGCCAGCGCACGCTCATCGACCGATTGTCCCCTCTGGTCGGCGGAAACAAGCGGCTTACTAATTTGGCGAGCGCTTACTTCCAAAGCTTTCTCCATGAGGGTACCCAAACGGCTCGCTTCCGCGCCGTCTGATTGTCGGTTGGCCAGTGAAAGACTTCGGGCCTCGCTCACAAAAGCCAGCAGGCTCTCTTCAGAAGTGAAGAAAACTATTCCGCTCAGTATCCCTTCGGGTTTTGGCAGCAGCTTGACTTCGATCTCGACTATTACGCCCAGGGTGCCTTCGCTGCCTATGAAGAGATCCAGCACGTCCATCTCAGGCCAGACGTAATAACCACCAGCGTGCTTTCGAGTTTGCGGCATCTGATAAGTCGGCAACTGAGCCTCAAGTACGCCCCCGGATGGAAGCGGAATCTTAATTCGTCCTCCCGTGTCCGCACGCAACTCCCCGCGCCGAAGATCAATCACCTCCCCCGTCGGCAGCGCAATCTTTAGCCGCTCTATATAATTTCTTGTTGGTCCATACTTAAAAGTCCGCGCGCCCGAAGCGTTGGTCGCCACTGTGCCACCTAAGAAGCAACTCCTCTCGGTGGGATCTGGTGGATAGAGAAGTCCCTCAGATTCGACAAAGCGCTGAAGGTCGGACAGCATCACGCCGGCCTCAGCCACGGCGCGGCCACCTATGTCTTCGTGAACGAGGCTTTTTATTTGTTTTAGCCTGTCGGTGGCAAGGACAGTTCCATCAAAGGGTATGCGACCACCAACAGTGCCTGTTCCTGCGCCAGAAACCGTGATCGGAGTTTTGTCGCGCGTCGCAGCATGCAGAATCTCTGCGACGTCTTCCACGCTTTCAGGGAACACGACGCGCTCCGCATAGCCCTCCCGCATATGACTCGCATCGGACAGGAAGGATTGAATTTCATCAGGATCGGTTTTGCTCAGCATATCTCTGCCGTTTTGAGGCGGGCGCTGCCCGCCGTGCCAACCTTCAACCGGCGGACAATGCCCGCGTCTAAACAATCGGAGAGTAGTTTACGCTAACTGCAATTCACGCTCGCGCAAAACCTTGATTCTATCCCGCAATTCGGCGGCTCGCTCAAACTCAAAGCGTTTCGCCGCTCCACGCATTTCGGTTTCAAGCCTTGCAATAGTGGCTTCAATGTTCTCAGGTGAATAATCTTCAATTTCATCCAGTTCGGTCGGCATCTTGAAGTAATCCGCTTCAGAAGCCGTTATTAAAGTTGACTCTATAGGTTTCACAATCGTCTGGGGCGTAATTCCCTGCTCCCGGTTGTAGACTTCCTGAATTGAGCGCCGGCGGCGTGTCTCGTCCATCGCGCGCTTCATGGAATTGGTCATGCGGTCGGCGTAGAGAATGGCCTTGCCTTTGGAGTTGCGTGCTGTCCGGCCAATCGTTTGGATAATCGATTGCTCCGAACGCAAAAATCCCTCCTTGTCAGCGTCCAGGATTGCGACGAGCGAAACTTCCGGCAGATCCAGTCCTTCGCGCAGAAGATTGATACCAACCAGAACATCAAACTCTCCGCGTCTGAGATCGCGCAAAATCTTAATGCGCTCCAGCGTTTCGATGTCGGAATGCAGATAACGAACCCGCACGCCGACTTCAGTAAAGTATTCAGTCAAATCCTCCGCCATCCTCTTGGTTAGCGTTGTCACCAGCACTCGCTCATGCCGCTCGGCACGCTGGCGGCACTCTTCCAGCAAATGGTCTATCTGGCCTTTGACCGGATGAACTTCCACTTCCGGATCGAGCAGGCCAGTCGGCCTGATAATCTGCTCGACAACTTCACCGCCCGACTTGGTCAACTCATAAGGACCGGGCGTTGCCGACACGTAAATCGTTTGCCCGATGCGAGCTTCAAACTCGTTGAAATTCAACGGTCGATTATCCAGCGCGGAAGGCAAACGGAACCCGTATTCAACCAATGTGCGTTTGCGCGATTGATCTCCTTCAAACATGCCGCGAATTTGGGGAATGCTCTGATGCGACTCGTCAATTACCATCATCGTATCGCGCGGCAAATAATCGAGCAGCGTCGGCGGGGGTTCACCGGATTTTTTACCCGTCAGATGTCGCGAATAGTTTTCAATACCGCGACAGAAGCCCATTTCTTTGATCAGCTCCAGGTCAAACATAGTGCGCTGATGCAAGCGCTGCGCTTCCAAAAGTTTGCCTTCACCGATGAGTTTGGGTTCCCACCATTCAAGCTCTTCGCGAATGGACTTCAACGCTCGTTTGATCGTCGGCTTCGACATCACGTAGTGGCTCTTCGGATAGATCGGAATGCGCGAGGTGTGTTTGTGGACCACTTCACCAAGCAGCGGATCGATAGTCGAGATCGAATCCACCTCTTCTCCCCACAGTTCGATGCGAAACGCCTGATCCTGATAACTGGGGAAAATCTCTACAACGTCGCCGCGCACGCGGAAGGTGCCGCGCTGGAAATTTACGTCGGAGCGCTCATACTGCAGCTCTACAAGTTTCTGGAGCAAAGACTCGCGCTTGATCCGCGTTCCCGGCTCGAGAAAAAGCAACATGCCGTAGTAAGCATCCGGATCGCCGAGGCCGTAGATACAGGACACGCTTGCTACCACGATCACGTCGCGGCGTTCAAACAAGGCGCGGGTCGCCGACATTCGCAGGCGATCGATCTCCTCATTGATGATCGCTTCCTTTTCGATATAGACGTCAGCGGCCGGAACGTAAGCTTCGGGCTGGTAGTAATCGTAGTAGGAGACGAAGTATTCAACAGCGTTCTCCGGAAAGAGC